>ERZ1292630.938-Hain-H41-02um-R3-938-length-29414-cov-8_pt2 | contig 25502 bp, 15 predicted proteins | sample MGYA00564408_ERZ1292630 | MGnify/ENA primary metagenome ERZ1292630 (study PRJEB36523, sample SAMEA6512641) | groundwater metagenome | collected 2019-01-08 | study: AquaDiva: Metagenomics assemblies of 32 groundwater samples
CCCCCCCCCCCCCCCCCCCCCCCCCCCCCCCCCCCCCCCCCCCACGCTTCCCCGAGAGGCAATTACACAACGCACAGTCGCAGCGATTCCGAAGCGAACCGTTCGTCAGCTTGCGATTCGTGAGCCAGGTGACCACGCGATACACAAACGAGAGGTGCTTTCGACGCCAGGGGTCCCGGCGACGTTACTGCCTTCGATGGTCGTGAGACACCGAATTCGGAGCGATCGTATGGCGTTTGGACAGTGAAAGCTGGAAGCGAGGGGTGGTCATGCCACGAGTAGTCGTTGCTGACGGCGGGTTGGAGTCTCGCGGGACGGTGGGCGAGAAGGCAGGAGAGCCTTCCAGCGGCACGTGGGGAGCCGTCGGCACCGGAGCCGGCATGGTGCCGGCGGTAGGAGGAGGAGGAGCGGTGGGTAGCGACGACGTTCGACGAGACGTCACGACGGGGACATCGCCCAATGCGCATGCCGCCGTCGTCGTCGTCAACGTGACACGCCGCTCGTCCGCGACGGCAAACGGCACTTTTTTACTCGCTGATGACGACGTCGTCTCGTGACGTGAAGAGCCGCCGCCCTTGCCGCGAGAATGCAATGACGTGAGAGAGGAGGAGCACTCGCTGCTGTCCCCACGGCCATCGCCATCAGGGGCTGGCAGCGCCTTGTCGCCTCGTCCGAGGGCTGCTAGGTCAACGGCGTCGTCCGTCGACATGCTCAGTCGACTATCGCTTCTCGACCGACTGCCGCCCTGCCGTGACGGGCTATCGTCATCGTGTTCATCGTGCCGTTGCGATGCGAAGGGTCCAGCAGCATCAGCGGGGTCCTGAAGATTCATCGCTTCATCTTCATCCTGCTGACGGCCGTTCCCCCCACCGAACGTGGCCGAAAGCACCGCAAAACTGCCACGTCGTGAACTCCGACGGCGGCGGAGAAGCGGATTCGATGGCGTCTTGGTGACCACAGCCGGGAGCTCCTTTGGCGGTGGCTTCGCCGAATCCCCACTGGGTTCGCCACTGGATGCCGCTGTGAGCCTTGACGCAGAGAGCGCCTTCAGGGAGGAGGACGAGGCGGCGGGCTCCGACATGTTTTCATCGTTCCTTCGCGCCGTGCCACCGCCGGAACTTGGGGAAGCCGCGCCATCGGCCGCCGCCGCCGCTGCGTCGACGGCATTTGCCGATGCAAGCTGCGACGCCTGTAGCGTTAAGGTGGCCATCAGCTTCCGCTCGTGACGATCGGCGGAGGCCTTGGACAGCAGCAACAGGGTGTTGAGATCATCTTCCAGCGCGAGCGCTTGCCGCTGACTCTCGAGCTCCGCTTCATCGACGTCTCGCATGCCAAACGCGATGGACACTTTGCGCTTCGTTGGAGAGGGAGCCGAGGATGCCAACGATCCTTTGCCGGTAGTCGTTGCCGCACCGGCGAGCGCAACCGGGACAGCCGCCGCAGGTGCTTTTTCTGACCTGTAGGATTCATAGGGATTCGGCACCCGCTGCATCAAGAGCGGGGAGGAGGAGCCTCCACGTTGACGGCTGCGCTGCCGACGGTCGGCGTCATCGCTTGGCGCGTCGATCGCGACCACGGACGAGGCTCGTCGCCGCCATGCGGCGTCGTCACCGCGTCCACCACGGGGCCCACCTCCTCCTCCTGCTGCTGCTGGGGAGGAAGGCAACAGAGGTGGGAGCGGACTCACGCTTGGGTCGGCCAGAGGCAGCAAGGGCTCGGCGGATTCATCGGCAGACGCTTCGCTCCGCAGGACAGGAACCACGAATACGACCGGATTGCCAGAAAGGCTAGTCGTGCTCTCCGGCAGCAATGTTGGGCTTGGGGCGACACCTCCGGTTCCTCGCTTAAGCCCTAACATCGACACCGGGTAGCCACGTTTTCCCAAATTTTCCGCAAAGCGTTGTTGGCCTTGCATTTGCTGAAGCGCGTGAATGCAATATCCGGTGAGCCGGTTCAATGCCTCCCGATCCGATGGAGACAACGGAGGGTCCGACGCGTTTGCCGCCAGGGTCCAAGGGACCGCCGCTTGTTCACGATCCCCCCCCTCTCCTTGCTGCTGCTGCGGATCGTCATCGCCTCCAAACAACACTTGGGAGCGGTGCAAGGCACGGTACAGCACCGCACACCGCATGCCGACGACATCGAGGTCGGCGCGGTCCGTGCGGGGTAGGTGAACACTGTATTGTTGCAAACTGCGCAGCGCCTGTCGGAGTGCTGTCAGCGCTTCCGTAATGTGTGTCCCGCCGCCTGAAATCCGGTTCACCGAGCGTCCCTTCATTAAGGCGGTTTTCAGCGCTTGCTTCAGCCGATTGACAATCTCCACCGTCGCAGGATGCCGGCGACTGTGCAGGGATTCAATCATGCTGGCGGCCACACGGGCCCGGCCGAGGGCGTGCCGAAAGGCACGTTGCGACGTCACGAGCTCCCGTCGGTCGCGTTCAATGATGGTCGTCAGCACCTGTCGTTCCTCCCGAATGGAGGCCGCCGCGTGCGAGAGAATCGGCGCACTCAGTGCGGAAAAGTTCAGCGTGGTGGCACTCTTGTCCATCGTCGACAGACTCGTCCACTTCGTGACGCCAGGAACGGGTCTCTGAACGTCGATGCCTTGCGTGGAGCAGTAGTACTCCAGCAACGGGGAGAGCTCGTCCAACGCGCGAAACGGAGCCTCTGGGGGGGCGGCAAAGTTAGGCGACAAGGTGGACACCCCTGTCGCATTCGTCGTGGTTGCCGCAGTAGAAAGTAAAGCGGTGGGAAGCGGAGCCACTTGGCCGGACGACCACTGAGAGTGGGCGGATGACGGCGCTCGCGCGGCGGAATCATCATCACGACTGCCACCCAAGTACCGACGGAAGGCCGCAGCGGAGTCGCTGCCGCGATGCTGTCGGGTGCTGCTGACCGGAGCTGGCAGCGCACACCCCTCCAAACTGCGTGTAGTAGTTGGGCGAGACGTGAGAGGGGGCTTTCTGTCACTCGGGGGGACGACCTCAATCAGCGTGTTGCCCGCCCCTTCTTTCATACTCCCCCGGTTCGCTGGGGGACGTGGACCACCACGGCTTCTCAGCGACGGCGAAGCGGCGTTGCCTTCCAGCAGGCCACCACCGCGAGATGAGGCAGGCGAAGGGTCCGAACCGAAAAGGGTCGACGATGGATCGAACAACGCGTCCAGCACTTCGAAAGCGTCCTCCTCGGACACGACCGTCGGAGCAGTCGACGTTGCGCGCCAAGGCGCATTCGACGCCGCGGTCTTGGCCTCCTCGACTTCGTTCACACGCTGCAAACACAGCGTGCCGCGCGACCTGCCTTGCTCAAACCAAGCTCCTCGCTGATCGCGCAGCTGTAGGATGGGTACGACGGAACGATGTGTCGCGCTACTCGACGTGAGCGCGGTCGATGGACCGACCCCGGTGGACACGGCTGCGCGTGTTCCACCGAGTGAAGAGCCAGTGCGACTACCAAGTTGTCGGCTAAGCTGACTCATCGACGAACCTCGCCGAGACACAGACGCCGGTCCGTCGCCAACAGCAGCCAATACGCGTGCATGTCCTCCGCCTGTAACCGAGAAGGTCGCGCCGACCCACGCCGGCGGGGGCCTCACCAGCGCGATGGTAGTGTTCCCCCCACGCGCGGGGCGGGACGTGGCCGTTGAGGCAGCAGTGGTGGTCGCGAAGGATGGCATCCGCTCGAGCGTCAAGCCGGGTTCGAGCGGCGGGCTAACGTCCGCGACAGCACCAGGGGTCGCGAACAGTTCAGTGTCCCTCGGCGACGATTCGGACGTGTTATTGGTCGCTCCCGCGCCGCCGGTGAGCGACGCGAACGAATCGTTTCGTGCCGCGGCCGTAGACGTGGCCGGCTTCGTTGAGGAACCGAAGCGAAGGGTGCCGCCCGTCGCGTGGAAGGGAGCGACTCGCACGCCTCCCGGCGCTCCAAGATCTGCCGCTTCCATGAGCAGCTTGGTACCCAGAGCATCGTAGGCGGCCCCCTCGAGCTGCCTTTCAAGCTGGGCACCGTCAAATTTCGGCTTCTCCGTGGCGCGTTGCTTGCGCGTGAACGTCAACCAGGGCGCGTCGGCAACGAGGGCGATGTTCTGCGGCACGTAGCTCCCGAAGTACCACTGCGTCGTTGCCGCCAGAAGCCACCGGCGAAAGTCGTATTCAAAGCAGCACGCGTCCTCCGTGGTGCGAAATGTCGCGGTGAGGACGAAAAACGCCCCTTGGGACAAGAGACGAGGGAGCAAGCGCAAGATGTTGTCCACAAACGTAAACGATTCGTTTAACGACGTCGCGGCGGTAAACGTTTGCGAGGATGATGAGGAAGCAGTCGTCGTGGGTGCCGTGGCCACATCCTTCCTGGCCCGGTGGCGCAACTTCGGTAGCAACGTTCCACCAAAATGCATGGCAGTGACGTGGAAGCAGTCGTGCTCGACGAGTGAAAACGCGACGCGCGCCCGTTCGTACGCCTCCGCGGCAAACATGGGTGGCTCGCCTCGACTGATCGCGGACTCCCACCGTTTCTGGAGTACATGCAACTGCGCACGCATCGCCGCCAACCAAAACACGCACAACGATATGTCCAGGAAGCAAGGTTGATGGGCCAAGCTGTTCACCATCCGATTGAATTTGAGCGTCGGGTCCGACTGAAGAACCTTTTCAAACGCCGTCTGCATCACGGAGACATCGACGGGAACATACAAACTCTCCGCGAGTCGATCGCCGGGATTGCCATCCGGATCATTGTCACGCAACACACGGCCGGGAAACGTCAGGCTGATCAACTGGTAGCGCATGGCCGTCGTCGTCACGGATTGGTGATGGGCGGACATCGACGCTTCCATAGCACTGAATCCGGCGCTGCTGCGCGACATCACGAGCTGCAGAATGTCAGCGGTGTCGTCGTCCTGCTGCCCTCCGTCGTCTTCTGGACCGTCAGCCGGTTGAAAGATCATGGCCCTTCGTTTTGCGGCCGCCGCATCGGCCGCCGCTGTGTGGGCGACGGATCCGCGACGTTCGGCGACGTGTATTTCGGTTAGCCGAAACGCCGACATTCACTCGCCCGTTTTCAAAATAAATAAATTGTCGACGAACAGAGTCAAAGATGGGGAACCACACATCCCCCGAAGCTTGACGCGACGGGCACTTCGAACGCCACGAACCGACATCAGCAGACGATGTCTCAACCCATAACCCATGTTGGGTGGGCGCCGACGTAGGGCCCCGAGAGGTGCCATGTGTGGGTGTGAGTGTTGACAAGCGGCCGCTCTCCTTTTTTGGGGGGTCACTCATCATTATCGTTCTCCGACGGTAGTGATGTTGCCGATTCCGAGCCGCTCGCGGCATCGTCCGCGCCTTCGGCGAATAGAGCATGGCGCCGGGAATGTCCCTCCCGCTGTCTTCTAGCCAATTCCTCCTCCGACGTATTCAAGCGCGCCCATTTTTTCTGCAGGCGAGCCAAGACATTGGATACCAATTTGTCCGCCTCGTCGGACGTCTCTGCGGTCAATGTGGCTTTACGGATCCGCTGTTTGCACATCAGCTGCATTTCTCCGTGGTCCCGGTGCTCCACCATGAAGCGCAGCGCGGCGAGCTCCACCTCCGGTGAAAGAGTCTGGGCCATTTTCCGATTTTTCGGGCGGCCAACTCAACCTAACCTTGAGGGGGCTCAAGAAGAGGGAGAAGAGGAGGGGGTGTCGATTACACAGAAAATCACTGGGCGTGGCAGGCTAATGACAGCCTCTTCCTCTTCTTTTTTTGATTCGAAACTTCGTAGTTCAAAAAAGACGATGTGTGAAAAAGAAAAATACAGAAACTTGATCTTCATCCCCGAGTCTACAGAAAAGAGAGAGCGAATTACGAGAGGATCACGCCGCATTCGCGACGTCCTGTTGAGGATCGGGTCCTCCTCTTCGCAGGTGCGGTCTGCGTAGATTCATAAAGGAACTACTGGCGCTACGTGGGCGCAAGGCGTCCAGGCCAAGGGCACCGCTCAGTCCTAGCCGCGATGCTTGCCGTTGGGCAGCGTTGAACGTTTCTCGCAGCCTGGCCGCTCGCGTCGACGATTGTGACGAATGGAGCCGCGCCGTGCCGGGCGATGGCGGCGGTAACGGCAGTCCGTCGAAGTTGACGCCGGCGGTGCGCGGGGCGACAAGTGGGGGCTGTGATCCATCGGCTGGCACCGGGCCCCCTTGCCGGGTCCTGGACCACTCGAAGGCTTCTTTGACGCCTTGCGATGAATGGGACGACGTCGACGCTCGACACGGAATGTGCTTGATACCCACTACGAAGGCCAACCGACTGAGCGCGACCCGCTCATCCGCCTCAGGACGGAAGTCGATGCCCCGTTGCGACGCGCACGCGAAAAGGGTTCGAATCGCAAAGTGGTCCCACGGGGGTAACCCTGGTACGGCTTGTGTCACGATAGGGTGGGAAAGGGCACGCGCAAACTCGTCCAACGTCATCGCTAGCGGCATCGCCGCCGCCCACGCCGCGTGTGATGCCGCACTCACGACTTGAGGAAACACGCGTTTCAGCAGGGAGAGCCAGTCGACGGTTGGAGGGGTTGGCGGGGGCAGCAAGGCCAACTCGTGGACATCACGCGCTGTGCGACCACGACGGCTTTGGTTCGCCGGGGCGGCGGGTGGCTGTGGCAAGAGTGCATTCACGAACGCAACCGATTTCGTCGGCAGCTGTTTGTCAGTCACAGTCGCTGCAGCTGGAGATGCTGAAGACGCGGCATCCGTTGACGGTTTCGGCGGCGGCCCTCCATTTTTTGACTTGTTCTTCACCAACGGCTCCCGCCCACCCGACGCTTTGTAGCACATTAACTTCCGCTGCAAAACGTCGGCTTGTTGCTGCTTGTAGCGACGCAGATTTCGCGAAAACAAGCGGTAGTCAACGACGGCATGCCCGGTGGACGGCTGCGACTGCAGCAGCAAAGACCATAACGCGGTGGACTCCGCTTGCTTCCCTTGATAGCCGAACTTGACAATGAGGTCGTCGAAAATGACGTCGACCGGTGGACAAAGATCCCGCTGACCTGCTTCGTGAAACATGATGCGGAGGAGGCCGAGATTCGCCACCAGTGCGTCACAAACCGCGGTCATGGTATCCGACGTCGCCGGATGACTTGCAATTCGAACGCTGGCGAATTCAAACGTCATGCAATTGCGATCGCTGCTCCGCGCGGCGATGGGTGACCCAGCAGCTGACATACACTGTAGGATAGCAGCAGCCGTTGCCACGAATTTTTGTTATGTGGGGAAGGAAAGAAGGAAAGCGCGAATGTGGCAGAGACCTGAACCACAAAATACACTGACCTCAGTTGGATGGGACAAGGACACAACCGCTTCCCAATCTCTCATGGACGAGCAATGGTAGTCAACCAAAAATATTGAGAGGAATAAGAGAATCGGTTCCAATCTATCATCCAGTTTGGTTACTCTCCACAAACGAACAAACGCCCATCTGTCTTTCCGTCTCGGGAAGTGAATTACAGTGTCACCCGTCGCCGCCGCCGGCCAGCTCGGTGTTGATGGCCCCTACCGTGAGGCGCAGTGCATCGCGGGCCGCGTTGACGGTGTGCTGCTGCTTGGATGCCGACTGCCGACGAAAGGCTTCCTCGCCAGCGAGGCGAATGTACGCCCCCAAACGCTGGTCGTGATTGTGCAGGCGCTTGACGACGTTGGCGGCTCGTTCCAAGAGCGCCGAGGCACGCAAACGAATAATCGCGTCTCGCTCATCAACCTGCGTTTGCGCGTTACGCAGACCCGTCGTGGCACTGTCCACGGCCTTTGCAAACAACGCTGCGGTCGTTGCCGGCCCTTGAGAAGTGGTGACCGAAGCCTCACACACGTCAAAGCCGCATCGAACCAGCGAGTCCGCGTCCGAGTCGTCCAATCGTTGGGTGACCGTTTTTCGAGCGATTACTGAGGACGACGCACCCGCGACAACGATGCTCAATTCTCGGCGAGGTGCCAACGCGATGGGGATTGTGGACGTGGCTGCTGCCGGTGCGGATGGCTGGGACATCCGGGGTGGTGCTGTCACGGCGGCGGCGAAGGCACCGAGGGCGGCCGTGATCGCGCTCGCCGCGGATACGGTCGCTAGCGAGACTTGCGCGCGGGGCCGACGAAGGCGCGCGGAAGGCCGCACCGGAGGTTCCAAGACGACATCTGCCGGAGTCGGGGCCGCATGAGTTTCACTCCACAAGCAAATTGCATGGCTGTAGAATGCGACGGGAGCCGCCGCCACGGCAGCCAACCTCGCCGACGATGACGTGTTCGTGCCGGCGGTGGTCGCCGGTGCGGCGTGAACCACCTGGCGAAGGAAACACGCCGCGGAGCGTGAACCATGAGAAGGTAGGGCGGCGATGAGGGCTGGTGGAGGGAGCACCGACCTAGCCGACTGTGGCGGCCGCGTCGGGGGCGACTCTCCGCCCGACGGCACGGGCGGCGCGAGAGGCTGCTCACATCGATCCATGTCGGGCAGCGACACCATGAAGTGGGGGAATGTGAGTGATGCTTCCGCACCTCCGGACGCGACCGGGGTGCCATTCCCGTCGACGGCGGAGACGATCAAGGTGGCGGCGTCGCACAGCGGGTGCCCGCCGCTAGCTGCTGCGGCCGCGTCTCTCGTAGTGGGGACATTTGTGCGATACACCCACTGGGGCATGGCGCACAGAGGCGATAAGAACAGCCACCGATCCACCGTACGCGGGGGGCATCCAGCCGCGACACGACCCTGCTGTTGCGCGTCGCGTGGTAGAGCTGGGGCGGCGTGACTAGGCAGATGACAGAGCTGTGGCAGCCACATCACGGCACGGTGAATGACAGCGTGGCGAATAGGGGACGCGCCGCCGCCGCCCACCACCTCCCCCCCTGAGTCGTCTCTATTTTCTTCTTGACTGCGCCGACGATTATCTCTGGACATGAGAAGACCCACGTCGACGATGACCCCGTTACAGCCGCCAACTTGACCGCGGTCACACGACAGTTGATCACGACGAGGGAGAAACGGAGAGAAGGCCATCGTGTCATCTTGGGTGCTGCTTGCAATTCGAACGTTGACGCCCGACGCGATCCAAGCTGAAGAGTCGGTGATTGTGGTGTTGTTGTCACTACCACTTTTAGCTGGAAAACATGCGGACACACGCGCGGCGACCTCCAGCGCATCAAGCAGCATCACTCGTTGCTGAACGTGTTGCTGGACACACGCCTCGTGGTGAACCTGCTGCGGTGTTGGGGAGGTGGCACGAGCGGGCGACAACGAAACACCATCCCGTCCCGACTGTCGCGGGGTGTCGGTCGTGAACGGCAACGCGCCGCCGTCCGTCGCGACGGTGGCCGCGGCGGCTAATCGGCTGCTGTTGGAAGCCCAGGCGATATTTTGCTCGTCCACGTGACACGAAAGCACTTCGGCAGCGGTCCCTGCGACGGCAATCACGAAGGTGAACAACGAGGCGCTATCATCGGCGATGACGACGTGCACGCGGGCCGACTTTCTGAGAACGCGCGTATCCGACGACCACCATCCATCACGGAGGGCTTGGGCATACGTGGCGTCCGGCGAGATGATCGTCTGAATGACGACGCCCGCGGGGAGCCGCTTGATGGCAGGCAAGGAGAGTCGCTCGGTTCTGGGCGAAGCACGGCCGCCGGTGGACGCCGCCGTCGCACCGCTTCCACGAATGTAAGCCGCCGGATGGACAGTCGTCGTCGTCGCTTCTTTCTCCGTCGTCGTCGCGTGCGGATAGATATACAGTGGCAATCTCGCCACGACGACGACGACGGTGTCATCCTCCGCGGTCGCCGTCGATTGGTGGTGGTGGTGGTGGCGGTCCTTTGCGAGGGCACTGGGGCGGCCACCGATGTTTTGGTCGCTGGGCAACGCGGATTGCTCCATGGAGGCGAGCACGCCCACGAAGGCGACGTGACGCTGCAAAGACGGCGTTTCAGGCACGCGAGCAAAACTGGTGAGCCGAATCGAGGCGGCAGCGGACAGTCCATTACTTTCCTGGCGTTGCTGTCGCGGGGTCGTCGTCGTCGTATCAGCTCCGGCTCGAGGAGGGGTGATGACCAGACCGGCCCGCGCCGCCGAGGATGCCACCGCGACGGGAGGAGTCTGCGACGTTGCCGCCGCGGGGGTCGCCGTCGCCGTAGCCGATGGCGGCCGATCCCTTGATTCCATGTCACTCGACGCGGGTCGGCTTGCGTGAGGTGCCGATTCCACGCGGAGCATCCATCGCGGCATCATGAAGCCGCTTGCCTCCGTGTGCCGCGGCAACTGGCCACCGTGCGTGCACGCGTCCACGGCGAAGGTGCTGCACCATGGCATGTCAAAGCACTCCAACAGATTGCCCTCGGACAGCACGGCAAGGGTCGCGGACGAGTGCACGTTGCCGGTTAAAGTCGACACCCCCGCGGCTAACCAGTGCGCGTCGAGTGCCGGCATGGACGTACGAACGTCATGCACGCCAACCATGCTGGTGTAGCGACGAGATGGTACGCCGGCATCGTCATTCCTGACTAAGCGGAGCAGCTCCGTGAGTCGGAAGGAAAGAAGCGAATGACGCGTCTCGCCGCGCCGGACGATTGCAATGGCGAAGGCGGTGTGAAGGCCTGTGGCAACATCATCCCCTGACGGTAGCGGTGAGGAGGGGCCTTTAGCCTCGGCGGATACGGTGGCGACACGAACATCATACTCCCCTGCGTCGACGACGCGTTGATCCCAGCGCACGGAGCGAGCAAGGCGAATCCGGCGGCGAACGGGAGGGTCGAAATTGAAGCAAATGAGTTCGACAACCGCAATCTGACTGCCGGCTTCGACGTCCTCGTGGTGCGCGGGGTTTGAGACAGCGGCGGAGGAGGTGGTGCCAGGAGGCCTTCGACCGGCCGCCGGTGCAGCTATGTTCAGCGCGAATCCTCGACCTAAGGCCACGAGCATATCGCTTGTGTGAGGAGCGACGAGAATCGAACAGCGTATTTGGTTTTTAAAAAAGATTTGTGGTTAATCACCACAAAAGAGGGGAAATGGCAAAGAGAAGGAAAAGCTCTGTTGTGGCGAGACAAACACAATTCCAACAAAGTCTTGACGCAGCACCTGGAAGGACTTGCACGATGCTCCCCCTCTGCATAATCACTACACTCAGATGCATATGCGTTGTTGCTGCCGCCCTCACGGATCGCAAGGGGGCGGGGGGAGTGGATGATGATCATGTGTGTGAGGGGGCACTGACTTGTCACTTGGCACTACGACGCGTTGATTGCGCCGATGTCCGCTTTGCCCTATCGGCCGCCCCGCCGTCCTCCAGCCCCAACGGGGGCGAGGAAGCGGGTGACGAGGGCTGCTGAGGCGACGGTGCGGCAGCCGTCGTCCCTCCTGCGCCACCCGCGCCCCCCTCCTCGGTCGCGGTCATGGAAGACGAGCTACGCAAGGAAGTCGTCAGCGTCTTTTTCCGTGTCAGTTGCGAGCGCGCGAAAGCCTTTGCGGCGGAGTCGGATACCACCCTCTGAACTAAAATGCCGTCGACGAGCACGCCTTCCTCGGCTTCGAGCCTCGCATCGGTGTCCGCGTCGAACTGTCGACTGACGGGCAGTGCCGCTGTCCTGGCGGCTTCCGCCGCGACCAGCGGATCGGGGTCTCGACTGAAGGCAGCGATGAGCTTGGGCACCGTCCCTTTGCAAACCGTAGGCAACGACTTCAGAAACGGAATCAAACGCGCCAAACGTAGACGAACGGAGGGCACTTTGTCACCCACGAGCCCTTGAAGGGCGGGGACGAGGTAGATTGATGTGAACTTGTCGCTGCAGCATCCCGCCAACACCTCAAAAAGCTCCAAAAATGCGATCCGTGACATGCTTTGTTTCGCCTGGCACAACGTCGTGGTCAAATAGTGCAAGAACCGCATGGTGTCCTTGCGGTCTTCATCCGTGCCCGAAGAGGCGGAGAGACGCACGACAACCGAGATCGTCTTTGTGACGACGTGATTGAGCGCGGCCGCACCCGTTTGCAGATGCCAGATGAACATGGGCAAGAATATTTCAACAAGCTCGCGAGGAGGTAGCATTCGAGGGAGTTCGGACACCTCATCGAAAACCAACGCCACTTTCCTCCAATTCGTTCTCGCGACAGCTTCGTAGGCCGCGACACTGGCGGCCACCTTCAAGTAGAAGGATCTCGCAGCCTCGGCGGGGAGCACGGCCGCGTGGCACTGTAAGACCACGCGCAGCTTCGACATCGTCTTCTCGCGCACTTTCATGTCCTGGTCTGCAAGCAGAGTGAGGACCGCGGAGGCGGACGCGACATGTGGCAGCAACGCGACCGCCGCCTCGGTGTTCGCTCTCGACTGTGCAGCCGTCCACGTGACGACGTCGGCGTGGTGCGACGATGGATCCGTGAGGATCGCCCGCGCCGCGGTGCACAATAGTCTCGATACTTCGTGAATACCACCTGCGAGAGTGATTCTCACCGTCACGTTCGCGTCGGTCGTCAGCAGCTGCAACAACGGCAACACTAACGAGTTCATATAGTCCTCCACGGGCAGCGACGCGACCACGCCGGGGAAGTTGAACGCGCTGAGTTGGCGGTTCTCCACGTTCGAGCCATCCGTGGCAAAGTGGCGATAGAGTTGCACCAGCACATCCCAACTGCCACAGGGAATGTCGGGCAGCAGCGGCTTCATGTTCCACATCAACGGACCCATCTTTTCGGCGACAACTTTGGCAATGATGGCCGGCGCGTCCTTCACGAAACGCACAATGATCGGAAAGACGAATTCAACCGCAAAGGGACAGTCGAACCGGCCGATCAAGTCCACCAAGACACGATAGGTCGCACTGATCACCGATGTGTCCTCGTCCACCAGCAGCATCATCATCTCCTCCAGCAGCGCTTCTCGCGAAAAGTAGAACGGCAAGCGCATCCACAGGCAAAACATGAGGCGAGTGGCGCCCACGCGCAACTTGGTCGATGCTGCCGATAAGATGGACCGAAAAGGGTCGATCGCCTGCCAGGCTAAGTCGGGATACTTGTTCGCGCATTGCACTAGGACATCCACGTGAAACAGGCGGGAATCATCGGTCTTTTCGACATCCATGATAATGGACTTAGACAGTGGAAACACGTCGGTCTCGACGAAGTGTTGCGAGACCTGATCCACAAGCTTCATGTACAGGGTTTGAAATTCCGAAATCACGTCGGTCGCGCTCATGGCCGGTAACGTTATGCGAGCAATTTGGATCGCCTGCTCGAGGCCCGCCTCATCGAGAAAGTCCATGACGTCTCCGAACCCTTTTGCGAGTGCTAGTTGCACGGCGTTGGAGTGCATAGAGAGGGACTCGCAGCTGCTTCGTAGAAACCCCACGATGGTGCCGGGCTCTTCATCGTCGCTGTAATGCTTTAGCTGTTGCAGCATCGCGACTCGCTGGACATCGATCGACTGGATCATGATGTAGTGCGCGGCTTCGATGCCGACAAGCTTTTGCGCGTCAAGATGTGCCAAGACGGCCTCGACTTGCTGCAGCGAGCGCTGTAGGGCTTCGAGGGCATCCTTGGACACGGCTTCCCCGGCTTCGACCCCTTGCGCCGTCGATGTCTTCTTTTCCTTTTTGCCGCCTTCTGCCGCAGCCGAGGAGGACGACGGGCCGCCTCCGCCCGACGAGTCCTGTACCACCGTCGTCGCCTTTCGTTTCTCTTTTGTAGCCGACGACGCGGAACCTTCTGACTTTGTCGATGACGCGGTGCTACCCGCGTCCGCGGATCGAGTGGCAGAACGGCGCTCAGACATGCCTTTTGCTAATATTACAGCGCAAGGAAGAGCGTACCGAAAAAAGAGCCTGCAATTTACGTAAACAAACATGTCCACGTGGTGCACTGAATAGTGTCCGACCTTGCTCCCCACACGTCAATCCCCGACCATATCGTATACTCTCACTTCCTACCTCGCTCTGTCTGAGTGTCTCTCTCTCTTGATCTCTATGGATCGAGCGGCCGCGCCTTGACCAAAATCAGGCTTGCCGGCAGGGTGGGCATGGTCATAATCACGCCGGTGGCGCCTCCAGTCTGATAAAACGTGGAGGTACGCCTCCTTCATGCAAGGGGTCCCCTGGGGAGAAAAAATACACAAATAACAACAACCCCAGACCGGAATAATGCGTCACCGCCGACAAGAAAATGGAGAATATCCCATTATTGCCGAGCGATAGCGGCGGGTTGTTTTTGGGTGGGTGGGTAGGGGGGTGCTCCTCTCCATTTCGACCTAGTTGAAACGTCTCACTCTGCTTTCAGATGGTCACTCCAGGTCAATGACAAATGCTGGCGGGGACAACCCCCCAGCGTCATCGTGCGCGGCATCGGACAATGCTTGAAGTCGGCCGCCGCCGCCGCCGTTCGCCGTTAATCTTCGACTTTCACTGCAGCACTCCTTCGTCCTGCTGCTGCTAAGCGTCACGACGGCGCCCATGCCGAGACCGGCAGTCGGTCGCGTCAACGGAGGCGTTAGCTCGATGCCGCCACTCGATGGCCGCCCCGACGCCTTCGGCGTGCTCAGTAGCATCATCGACGCGAAGGAGCCCTCGCCACCACAGCTCGTCACCACGGTATTGATTGGCAGCCGGTGCACACCCCCACGCAGCACTCCACCAACGCCGTCGGAGCTGCGCAGAGAGGATTGCGATGTGTCGCGGCTGAGGGGCTCGATGGCGCCGTCCCCTTTGCGAGCCACGGACCCCGCTAGCACCGAACAACCAGGTGACGAAGACGATGACGTCGCGGAGGAGGGCGTCGTCTCCACTTTACTGTGACACGATGGACCGCATCGGGGCGGAGAGAGGTGCACCGAGACGTTGGCTCCTAGGTCCTCCACGGCGGGTTTGACCGACGCGACGGTCTTTCCGCGCGGCGCGAAGGAGGAGGTGGTGGTCGCCATGGAAGTGTTGTCCAACACGGACTCACTAACCTTCCCACCTCTTGACGGCGGGGACGGCGGCGTGGCGCCGTTGTGGTTCGTCCGTGCCACGACGGGAAAAAGACGCACCGTGCTCCCCCACTGGCTGCGGAGATCGTATCCGCAGCTGCCCGGAGTGACGGTCGATGGCAAGGAGTAACTCATGCAAGCACCACGGTGGCCCCCGCCACTACTGCCCGTGGCGATGAGGCCAGGCGGACAGCAGCTGATCCGTCGCGACGACGACACCGCCGCCGCCACAGTGGAAAACGAGTCCCCTACAAGGAACGTCGACAGCGCATTCGCACTCCCTGCGGGCGGTCCTAGCGGCGTCCCGCCGACGCCCCCAGCCGCGACCACTGCCTTTCCTGGCGAGTTCGAAGTACCGAAGGCCATCGAAGCGGGGGAAATGACCATGCCATGCCCATCCGGCCTCTGCGAACCGCCGTCGTTCGATGCACGGTCGGTCGAAAACGCCCCACGGCCAGTGCGCATCCGCGGTCGAACCGCCGTCGAGGGAGCAGATGTCGTCGGCGCGACATGGCGCGGCGTTGCTAACGGCGGTGGGGTATGGAGCCAGGGCGGCGCGTCGCTGGCGCCGTCGCAAACTGGCGGATCGCGCGCGTCCTCGATCCCAAAAAGAGATTTTTTGGCGGTGATCCAAGATGGGTCGAGGGCCGATGTGTGCATCACACTGTAGCGGCTGGGTGACGCAGTTCGGGCGCGACGACGTGATTTACTGTGGAAGAGGTGGCCTTTTCGCACGAAAAGCGAAGATGGGGAAGTTGACGTCATACGTACCTCCCCGTTAGTTAAAATGTGGTCACCAGACCCGATTCTTCTCTCTTCGTGCTCGTGGTCCTGCTGCTCCCCTGTGCACCAACAGCATAGAGATCGTCGAAGGCATCAATGATCTCGCAATCGCACCAAACAGGTACGCTCAGAAAGAGAGGATGTGTCCCCCGGCGGCATTGAGGAGTCGACGTTCCTTCAACCAAACCGGAAGGTCCCGCTCTCTCTCTCTCTTTCTCGCTCTCATGGCTCAAACCATTACGGGAAAGGAAGGGAAGGAAGGGAAAAAAAGTTGTTGTGAAATGGATACGGCCATCGTCGTTCGTTTGCCTTCTCCCCCCGAGGCTGAAGGCAAAAGGGATGGGACGTGTGAGTCAAAGCAAGACAGTCCAGCAATCCGTTGAAAGGTTTTTACTGACATGCCGCCGCGCGTTAAGTGTGACGTTCAGCGGGGACGGTACAGAGCCACGCCGGTAAACGCCGAGGCCCAAGCGACGATGTCCGAGCACTCTGAGGCATCGCACGCGGCGCGGCTCAAGGCGTGAGGCAAGTGTCGACCGTCGAAGTAGTATCCCCCTGTCACAACGTCGTCTCGCAACGCCGCGTTGATCACCCCTTGGCTCGCCTCGTACGGTGTGCGCATGGTCAGCAAACTGCGCCAGTACTGAGATCGAGACGTGATCGGTGCCGAAAAACGTCGCAGATTGGAGGCGCATCTACCGGGGTTGACGAGCACGGCGATGGGCCAAACCGTCGCGGTGGTCGGAAGGCCGCCGCTGGTGGTGGCGGCCGCAGAGGTGGACGACGATGAGGGAGTGGAAGGCGACGACGCCGCTGTGCCGCCCCGAGCCACGATGCTCTTGCAATGCGCCACACAGCCTAACTTTGCCAAGGCTAGTTGCTTCGCAAAGTTGATTTCGGTTCCCTCGACTGTCACGTTCGTAGACGCAGACGTGGTCGCGGGTCCGGTCCTTCCCGATGAAGCCGAGGCGTCGGTGTCCTGCGGCTTCTGCGGTACGGCTGCGGCGTCCTTGGCCGCGCTGGCAGCCGTCGACTGATGGATGGTGTGGCGGATGTTCAGGTAGCGTGCCACGACCTCGGGCGTTTTAATGAGGGCATGCGTTGGGGAACTAACATAGACAATCCTCGCCGCCCCGGCAGCAGAGCGCGGCGTCTGCGTCGAGGAGGAGGAGGAATCGACTGATGATGTTTGATGTGTGTGCGGCAGGAGCGGGGTTTCTTTCGTGGCAAGTAGCAAGGGCAGCAGCTTCTCCGTGAACACGAAGGGGCCCAGGAAGTTGGCATCGATGTGGTATTCCTGCCGATTCGAGGTGATGACCAGATCCTCGGACAGCATGGAACCAGCGTTGTTGATCAGAAGATCGAGCTGGGGCACGACCGTGGCTGGTGCAGTGGAGGAGCCTTTCGTGGTTGACACACCGGGTGAATTTGTCGTCGTTGTCGTCGTGGACGCCGGGGAGTTTTTCACGGCGTGACAAAAGGACTTCACCTCGGCGACGCACTTGTCAATCGATAGCCGATCCTCCAATTGCAATGAGACGACACGCATCCGTTTTGAAAACACCGAGCGGACGTCGTTTTCCGTCAAGCTAGATGGGCGCAGGCGTTGCATCGCGGCAAGTAGCGCCGCGCTCGCCTCCTCCTTGCTGCGGGTGTTCGTGGTGGCGATGACGTGGAAGCCCCCCAGAAGGCAGAGCTGCGCGGCTACCTGAAGACCAATTCCCGAGGACGCGCCTGTGACGACAGCGGTTCGCGTTCCACTACCGCCAACCGTAGTCTCCAGTGCTTCAAACAGGTTCTTCCGGTTCCGCATTCCGGAGATAGCCCAGCGTTGGAACAATCCGCACCCGGTAAGCCAACCAAGGACGCATGCACCACTCACGTTTGAGGCGCCCAACCAAGGCGTGAGGGCCGAGGCCACGGCCGCGTAGGGGGCGTTGGCGACCGATGTGGATGCCACGGCGGACGTCACGGCGAGCAATCCCATGGACGTCCAAACGGGGCCTTGCCGGATGAATGAAAAGACGTGCCGTATCGGCCTAAAGTCGCCGTCGAGTGACTGGCCCGCGGCGGCATCGCCGACGTTGCCATGCGCTGGAACACCGGCCGGTGCAGATTGTTCGCTAGTACCTGAACGCGGGGATGCCGCAGACTTCTCGGTGGCGTTCATCATCTTTGTTTTGGTTTCCGTTGCCGCCGCTGTCGAGGATGTGTTACTATTAGAGCGACGGGCCGCTTGCAGCTGCGTCGCTATCAACTTAAGAGCACGACCGTCCGCCGCCGCCGCTTCCTGCCTATGCGGCGACGGAGTCGACAAGGCGGCGGCGCGGCGGGGCAGGGCGAAGGAGGAGAACGGCGACCTCGTCGTTGCCGCGCTCCAATGCAGCGCTATGCCACAGCGGATCATCCCGACCGCAGGTGAAGATGACATTGTTAACTCGTAGGTAGGTACACACGGGAGGATAGCAGGCGGGGTGCCTCGAAGTATCCCTAGACCTCCTGGGTGAATGACACAACAAACGACCGTGTCCGTTTTTCGTTCTGCGCACCTCCGCCCCTTTGTCACTGACGAAGATTATGGGGAAAAAAAGAAGACAACGGACTTTGTGTGACAAAATGATACAGCAAAACGGACGGGAGGGAGAGTGGGGAAGATAAACGTGGGGATCGGGGGGCCCCCTCCAAACATAGTGTTCACCATCGCTGCTGCCTAGGGGTAGAGACCAGTGCGGTGGGAGTTCGAGGCGGCGCGCTGCTGTTTGGCGGCGGTGTGAGGGGAGACATCGACGGATACGACGCCGAGCTGCGCGAACTCATGCGATAGTCGGTACGGACTTCTTGGGTGTGAGTGGAGTGACCCAAGGGAGGGTACGAAAAGTCGGTCACAAATGACGAGCCGAGTGATTGGACGGGAACGAGTTGACTGTCGAAGTTGTCCCGCGGTGGGAAAAGGGGGACACCGCCTTCGGTGGACCCGTGGCGCGGCTTCATACCGGTCCCGTCGCTGCCGTCGCCGCGACCCGTAGTGTCACCCGCCGGGCGACGCAAACCCATCGCCCCATCCAGCAGCCGCCGCCACGGGTCGCGGTCGTTGCACCCTCCGCAGCATTTGGCGCATGACGGGGCCACGAGCGCGGACTGCAGTTGCTGCTGCAGCTGCCTGTTCTGATGCTGCACGGCCTCGAGCGCGCCCTCCAGGCAATGAATCCGTTGCATAAGGTCGTTTGGGTCGTGATCACGTCGCGATTCTACGGTGTCGAGCACCGCGGGAGCATAGCCTCTCGTCCGCGCGTCGCCCAGTCCGTAGAATACAACGGATTGCAATTGATGCAACTCGCGCTGGTGATCGGAGAGCGCCGCGCGGAGCTTCACGCCATCATTCTCTGACGCTTGACTGCGCTGCCGCTCCATTCGAAGCTGTTCTTCCGTCCATGCCAACTTTGCGTGCAGTCGCTTCTCCCGCTCCTCCGCTTCGGATAGCGCTCTCTCCGAGGTCCCCTCCTTGGACTTGAGGAGCAACGAAATCCAACTGGTGGATGAGGAGGCTCCGCCGCTGCGCGCATCGATGTCATGTCCGTTGACACTCGCCCTGTCCATCGACGAAACCGGCACCGGGGCTCCTTCGATCGCACCGGCCGCGTCCCGCCACGGTCTCATGGGGCCGCCCGCGACGGCGTCGGCGACCTCTAAGTACAGCTTGAGATCGACCGTCGTTTCACCCGTCGCGCGGTGTATGAAGAACGGCTCTCCCCGAGAGTCGCATACCTTTTCCCAGCCGCCCTCCTTCGTCAGCGCCTTGGTTGCGCGCTCGTCGAGGGTGAGCGGCGCCTTCGCAGACACCCCTGTTGTGCCATGGTATCGCCGATTCGGAAATGCCGAGCTCCTTCGCCAAGTCCCATGTAGTTTGTTTCGTCTTAGGATTGTAATAGTATTTTTTCCCTGTCTTTGGATCCGTCTTTTCCTGCCACTCGCCGCTTGCTAGCACGCTCTGAACGGTCTTGGTGGCTGGTGCACTTGCGGCTGCTCCGCTATTCGTTTGAGCGGTGCTCACCGGTGCCGCGGTTCCCTGTGGCGCCGCCGCTGCTGCCTTGAGGTCCTTCTCCAAATCCCACGTCGTCACTTTCGTTTTTACGTTCACGAAGTACTTCCGGTTGGTTTTGGGATCCGTTCGCTCAGTCCATTCGCCAGACGCGAGCGCCTCGGCCACGGACTTATACGGTGGTGAGCTTGCCGATACAGCGGCGACGCCCGGAGACGTAGTGGCGACCGCCGGTGTTGCCCCGGATGACGCCGATGAGGTCGGAGCCGCGGCGGAGCCGGATGCATTCGTCTGCGCGGTTTTCGGTGCCACCGCCGTCGTCCCACCTTTGCTCAGCTCCTTATCCAAGTCCCATGTTGTTTGCTTCGTCGTTGGATTGACGTAGTATGATTTGTTGGTTTTGGTATCGACGCGCTGCAGCCACGTCCCGGCGGCTAAAGCTTGTTTGGATGCCTCGGACAAGGCCGCGCTGGACTGAGTCGCGGACATTTGAAAACGATGGAAACAAAGCCAACACCCTTTCACTGATGATGTGAGAGTGCGTTTCACTGCAAATGCGGAAACAACGAACCAATTCGCGATTCATCGGTACTGCGACGCCATAGTATGCCATACTGTCATACTGTGGGGGGAACCAAAGGTGTGACTTCACGACATGTTGGAAGTTTCCATATGACGCTTCTCATCACGCAGCCGATCTGACAGATTTCGCGAGTTCTTTGTCGAGATCGAACGTCGTCTGTTTGCTGGTCGGGTTGACGTAGTACGTCATCTTCGACGTCGGGTCGACGATTTGTTTCCAAGTGCCGGACGCGAGCGCTTCCTTGGCGACATCCGACCGAGCTTTGTCACTGGGAGACGACATCACGTGAATCGACGACAAAACAAAAAATCTTCGCACACAAACCAGGCGACATTTTTTCAACCGTCTATCAGCAACATCCATTCCGAAACACGGAACGATACGCGGGCCAAGAGAAAGCACCAACTATCAAAAGTTGATCAGACAACAGAGACACTGCGATGCACGGTCAGATGTAATCAACCCTTCGGCGACGACGGTTTCTAAGCAACGGCGTCCCCGGTGAGGTCAGCATCGTCGGCTGCCAAGTCGCCTTTCCGTTTGCTGGCAGAAAAGCTGTGCACGATGGAAGGGCCGACCTCGTCATACAAATCGCGGGTGATGATGTGATCCTCGAAGCTCGAAAGGTTGCTAAGAACAGCGGCGCCGCCCCATACGTTGAACTTGCGATCCGGCGGTTCCACAACGCTCACGCTGCCGAACATGCCCGGAAAATTGGTAGCGACCTCCGACCGCAAGCGAGCCCCGAACCCCGTCAGCAGCGTGTTACCACCACTTAGCACAATGCTCGAGGACAAATCGCGGCGCACGTCGATGGCACAGCGCTTGATGGCGGTCGTGACCGCCGCGGACATGGAGGGCAGTTCGCTCTGCAAGATCGTGGAGTCGAAGAGGATTTCCGCGCAACGGAATCGCTCGCGACCAACGTTGATGGTTTGCCCATCCGGAAGGTCGACAGCAACGACCTCATCCGGCGACTCGAGCTCCCCTTTGTAGTCCATCGCGACATATGCTTGTCCCTCCTTCACCGTGTTAAGGTAATGGGTATCCAACTGCGACGTGAAGTTGTACCCGCGCTCAAACATCAGCCTCTTCAGATGCTTGGTCACATCGGAGCCACCAATGTTGATTCGGTTCAAGCCCACGGGGAGCACGAAGGAATCATACACAGGGGTGATCGTCGTCACACCATCGCCGCTCTCGAGCACGAGCCCGGTCGTCCGACCACTGGCGTAAAGCGCGCAGAGACCCTGATTGGCGATCGCGAAGTGCTTCATGTCGAACGATTCGAAGCAGGCCTGTGCGAACCGTTCGCTGAGTTCACGGGTGCCAAAGGATGGTAGCGCGACCACGAGGCCATGACGTTCGGCCTCGACGCCCGACTCCTGGAAGCAGTGATTCAGGATTTGATCCATATCTTCCCAGATCACGACGTTCGCGCGTTCGATAGGGTTCGACAAGGTGACTTGACCTCCATACGACAACGCGTCTTGACCGAACACGTGCGCGGGTACTTCCGACCCCGTCTCGGCAGCCGACGACTTCGACAAGAGGCCCTTCTTCTTCTTGACGGGGCGTCCAACGACGGAACCAACCACGACGACGGGCAACGACTCTGTCCCGGGGCCGAACTTGACGCTGCTGGAGCCCGGGTCGAGAATGAGAGACGATGAGGAGGAGGTGGACGCAGGGGGACGCGCGGAGGCGGCCATGTTCAATGAGGGGCCGATGGAAGTGGTGTACCCCTCTGCTATCGCGGTGCTATCGCGGCAGCGCACAACAAGCGAGAACCAGCTTGCGCTAGCAAGATGTCGCAACGTCCAATCGCAGAAGGTTAGCCCGAAAGGGGGTGTGGTGAGTGCGTTAGCTTTTGGTGACGTCACGTCGCTGGAAAAAAATAAATTCACACAGTCCGGTATCATGGTGTGTGAAGAGAGGAAAACGGAAAACACGAACTCTGCCTGTGGATATTCCTCAGGGCGAGTTCGATCTGTGGTTGCATTGACGGTGAGCTGTACGCGCGACGCGAATGTCCCTTGCAACACTTCAAAACCCGTTAGAGGGGGAAAAAAAGCGACTCAATGTTTTTGCGAACGCTGCACCCGCCGACAGCAAACCCTCTCTCAAAGGACAGTACTCCGTCCGGGGTCGAAGTCAGTCGGAGCAGCAGATGCAGACGATGGCCACAACGAGCAGCGCGGAGAGCACGATACCTGACACGAAAAGGCCCAGCGCGGATTCTTGACTCATCAAGCACCACTCCAAGCCGGCGTTCACAAAGCAAATCCCGCCAAGCACCGCCATGGTCAGCGGGTTAAGGACGGTCACCCAAAAGGCGCCAAAGAACAAACGCAACGCGGCCGTGCTGCAGCACGCGTGTGGCAAATTGGCCGCCATGAAGCTAAGGAGCAGCAAGGATCCACACGCGAGAAAAATGATGTATGCCATGCGCCACCAAAAGTCCTCGCTGGTCGACGTTGGATAGCGGTCCATCCCGCTCCGTACGTCTTTCCAGAAATCGTCGCTTCGTCTCGCCGCGCTCGTTCCCACCACATCGCCGTCCCCACCATCCGTCGTGGAGGTCGTGAAAGGTATCCGCATCACCGCATCATAGGAACTCGTCACAATGAGCGGTAACAAGCTGTCCCCACATGGGTAGGCTGCCGGCAAATTGCGTGTCGACGACGAATCCGCCACGTCGCTATCTCCCGTTGACGATGCCCTGCCCCATGTGCACGCGCGACGGTGCATCGAGGCGTCGGTCATCACGGCACCAGTGGCACTCACCGCGTTGGGAACCATGGTGGGGTACAGTCCACGGTAGTAGGCCCGTGACGACACTTGATCGGTGACCCTCCCCGACGTCCACACGTATCTCGGCCACGGAATGGGGAACATCAGCGCCGCGCTAGACGCTCCCACCGGTCTGCGCCGGTCGGCGGCGGCGACCACCTCCGCCCACCCGGTCCACTTCGACGCGTTGATTAACTGAGGAAAGAAGGGTAAGAGGTCATGCAAGATGCGCTCATAGGACGCGGGGCCAAAGTAGGGCGGCTCGTCATACGCTTGCGGATCCCCCTCCACCGCGGCGGCGGCCATGCCAATGAGGATGGCGGTGCTTCCACACTGCTGCTGCAGTCGTGCCGAGGGTAGTAGCGGTACGAAGGGTAAGATCACGTACACGTTGGCAACCTCATCTTGATTCTTCTGCGTGGACACCGATGCGTACAGGATGGAGATGTTTCCCTCGAAAAAGGAGTCATCCAAGGACCACTCGGACGGTTCGAAAAACGTCACCGCACGCGGCGGCCGAAGCCGCGACGACGAAAAATTGCTGCGGGCCCACGCGGCTCGGCTTCCCCCTCCACTTGTCTGCGCGAAGTAGCTCGTGACGTTCGTGGCGGTGACCCAGCCTTGCAACGAGTCCACGTCTTCCGCTGGTGTCCCTCCGCTGACGGAGGGAATAGCGTCGTCAGCCACACGCCACAAGGGACAATCCGCGTACCAATGGACACCATGGGCAACGTCGGCCGCGGCGGCCATTCTCGCGCCCAAAAGGGCTTCCGCGGCGGCGAACCCCACCACGACGATGTTGGCGGCCACGATGAGAGGCGTGATGATCCGTCGGACTCGATGGCGTCGACGGGTAACGCGGAGGGTGAACATGAGCGTGGGAGCCATCAATAGCGAGTACAGCAACAGGGCGACGAACCATGCCGCGGCGCCGAGGCGCACGTCGGAATTGAGGCCCTGCTGCGAGGCGGCACCGTTGTGTCCCATCACGAAGCAAATGGCGAGAATGCCAAGCGGGACGGCGCACATGGGAAACGCCAGGAAAGCTTTGGCCACGTTGGTGTTCCAGAGAGGGCGCACCATGGCGCGCACACAATTTCCATGTCGAAACTGTCGAATCGATTCGTGCGTCGTCCGCAGTTGAGCGCGAAACGCATCGAAGTGGTCCACCTTGCCTCGTCCGCGCACATCGTCAACGGTGCGGTAGCAGCTCGGAGAGGACAGAGGTGCCAGCAACCCTCCACCGGGCTCCCGGGAATCGGAGGATTCCGTCGATACAGTGAGGATGTGGTGAGCTCCGGAATACATCCCGAACAGCCGCAGTACGTTGGCCTCGACGAGGTCCCATGTGGCGCCCCAGTGCGGCAGCCATGATGACGCGCACCGCCACCCGGCCGACACCTGCGAGACGGTGAGCACGTCGCGGCCCGGCACTAGAAACGAGAAGATGAGGATCAAGAGGTCATACGTGTCGATGCGTCCCGTCAGCGGCACCGTGTACGTCGCCCGCTGGTACACGGCCGTGTTGAACTCGATGGACTGCTGCCGATGCTGAAAGGCGTCCAACTCGCGCTGCTGTGCCCGTTGCCGAGCGGCGCGGCGTCGGTCGGCCCGCCGCGACCGGCTCGCGGCCACGCGGCGGTCGTGCAGTTCCCGCAGGCGTACGAGAACGGACCGCCGCAAAGGAGGTGCCACCCCTGACGCCGTCACGGACGGTGGTGACGTCGGTTGCGACACGTCCGCGTCGACAGCAACGGAACTCGTATCATCAACGGTGTCGAACGCCGCGGCACCCACAGCGGTAGCGGCCGTAGGCTCTCGGCTAATCGCCGCGGTAGCGGCCGTAGGCTCTCCCCCCCACCCTGCGGCCGTCGGCTCTCGTCGGCTAGTCGCCCCGGCGCTGCCGCACGGCACCGATGATGACGAGGAGGGATGAGCGGACGCACCGTCGTCGTCGTCACTGCTGCCATCATGAGAACTTCCGCCCTGCCGCTGCGCGTCACCGAGGTGCGCCAACGCCGCCGCCGGCGGCACCTCCATGGCCCCCTCAATGTCAATCACGTGGCGTTGTGGTAAAGAGATGTGGTTAGCCTGCCGATGCCGTCGCAACGACGAGACATGATGGCTGCCGCGGCGGCGGTGCCACGGGGGAAGCGGCTGGAAGCGATCCTGCAGCCGATACCCTACCGTGCCGTCGGAGGACGTCGTGGACCGCGACTCATCGAAATCTGAGTCATCGGATGACATAATGGCTGCGCCTGGATGAACGCAACGCCGGGGGGGGGGACGAAAGCGCCACGCAAAAACTTTCGAAGCGAAAGAGAGAGTGATAGTAATTTT
>ERZ1292630.720-Hain-H41-02um-R3-720-length-33785-cov-7_pt2 | contig 25498 bp, 22 predicted proteins | sample MGYA00564408_ERZ1292630 | MGnify/ENA primary metagenome ERZ1292630 (study PRJEB36523, sample SAMEA6512641) | groundwater metagenome | collected 2019-01-08 | study: AquaDiva: Metagenomics assemblies of 32 groundwater samples
GCCGTCTTCTGCATCGCCGTCGTGGCGCCGCAGAGCGTGTTGAAGACGCGAACTTCCTTCCCCCGCTTCAGCAGCGCGCCGACGACTTCCTGCACGTGCATGATCGAGTGCGTCGTCTGGAACACGACGCCCATCCGGGGAATGAACTTCAGCGCATTGGCCTCGGCGATCGTGTCGAGCACGATCGCCTTACCGCTCGTATGGGCCACGATGCCTACCACCTCGGGGTGGTGCGCGTCGCCGATCACGACGACCTTGTAGCCGTCGGCGATCAGCCGCCCCGCGTACTCCTGCGCCTTCGTCACGAAGGGGCAGGTCGTGTCGACGACCCGCAGGCCCTTCTCCACGGCCCCCTTCTTCACTTCGGGACCGACGCCGTGCGACCGGATGACGATCGTCGCCCCGGTCGAGAGCTCCTCCAGCGAGCCGGCCACTTGAAGCCCGCGCCGCTGGAATGCCGCGACGACCTGGGGATTGTGGATCAGAGGTCCGAGCGCCTGCACGGTGCCCGACGCCTGATCCAGCGTCTCGTTCGCCATCTTGATGGCGCGCTTCACGCCGAAGCAGAAGCCCGCGTTGTCGGCCACGATCACGTCCATGGGATCGCTCGTCTCCGCCTCTTCGTCACAGCGCCCCGATCGCGTCCATGACGCGCCTCGCGAACGCTCGTCCGCCTTCGTTCGTCACCTCATCGCCCATGGGGGGCATCATCGGCGCGCCAAACGCGATCCGCACCAACTCCTGCCTTAGCATCGAGCGGCGAATCTGGCGCGAACCGGAGATCCGGACCGGGACGATCGGCGAACGGGTGAGCGCCGCCAGCCGCGTAACTCCAGGCTTGGGCGTGAGAAACGCGGAAGTATTGCTCCGGGTTCCCTCGGGAAAGATCAGAACGGCTCCGCCTCTGGCCAAAACATCTTCCGCGCCACGAAGCCCACCGCGGGCTTTGGCTCCCCGATGAATGGGGATGGCATTATACCTGCTAATCAGCCCTCCGAGTAGGCGATTCTCGAAGAGTTCGGCCTTCGCCACGAAGTGAATCACCCGGGGAATCGACGACCCCACCAGGGGGGGATCCCAGAACGAAATGTGGTTGCTGGCCACGATCAGGGGACCGGAGCGTGGAAGGTGCTCCAGCCCCTCGATTCGGAAGCGAAGTCCAAGGACCCCGAACCAGTGGGCGAAGTCGTGGCCGAATCGGAAGATGGCCGTCATCTTCCCCGGCCCCGACATTCCCAGCCTGGCCCAGTAGGTGGCCAGGTCGATCTGCTGCTCCAGGGTCAGCGCGGTCGTGTCCATCGGGATCGCGTCGGGGGCCGCCACGAGGGGGCTCGCCGCCCGTTCCTCGTCGCGGCGATCGCGGTCGCGAATCATCGCCTCGATGGCGGGCAGGTCGGCCGCCTCGCCGCGCGCCTCCAGCTCTCCGTGCCGGCGCCGGGCCCTCGCCTCCACGCTGGCCGTGAGGAAGAGTTTCAGATTCGCCTTCGGGAAGACGACCGTCCCGATGTCCCGGCCCTCCATGACCAGACCGGGAGGCGCCGCCAGCGAACGCTGGAGGCTCACCAGCCGTCGGCGAAGCTTCTGGTGGAGCGCGACGAGCGAAGCCGCTTCCCCCGCCTCCGCGCTCCGGATGTGGGGCTCGACGAGTTCCCCGTCGGCCCGGAGTCCGTCGGGCGCCGCTTCCAGCCGCACGCGGTCGAGGAGCGACAGGATGGCGCGCTCGTCGTCGAGCGCGACCCCCTTCGAGCGCGCCAGCCACCCGACGGCGCGGTACATGGCCCCCGAATCGACGTGGCGAAGCCCCAGCCGCTCGGCCACGGCGCGTGCCGTAGCGCTCTTCCCCGCCCCGGCCGGCCCGTCGATGGCGAGGACGAACGGCTTCATCGCGCCAGCTTCCTGAGCCGCGGGAGGAATCCCGGATCCGATACCGCGGCCGGGGCCGCGTCGTCCACCGTGACTCCTTCCGCCGCCCGAAGTCCCGCTACCAGGAAGGCCATGGCGATCCGATGGTCGCCGCGCGTCTCCACGCTCCCGCCGCGGAGGCGCCCGGCTCCCTCGATGCTCCACCCGTCTTCCCGCTCCTCGATGGCGCCGCCGATGGCGCGCAGAGCCGCCGCGACGGAGGCGATCCGATCGGACTCCTTCACGCGAAGTTCGCGCGCCCCCCGCACGGTGGAGACGCCGCGCGCGAAGGCCGCGACGACCGCGACCAGTGGCAACTCGTCGATGAGACCGGGAATTTCCGCGGGGCCGATCTCGAGCGGTCGGAGCGTTCGGTGGCGGATGCGGAGGTCGGCCACCGGTTCGTGGCCCGCGTCCCTCGCGTCGTGCATCGTGACGTCGGCCCCCGCGCGCACGAGAAAATCGAAGAAGGCGCGCCGCGTCGGGTTCACCCCCACGCCTCGGAGCAAGACGTCCGATCCCGGCACGATCGCGGCGGCGGCGGCAAGGAAGGCCGCGGCCGACGCGTCGCCCGGAACGTCGATCTCCGTTCCATGGAGCGACCCGCCGCCGGTCACGGAGACGGCGAGCCCGTCCCGACGAACGGGAACGCCGAACAGCGGGAGCATCCGCTCGGTGTGGTCGCGCGTCTCGGCAGGCTCGCGCACCACCGTCGTCCCCTCGGCCTGAAGCGCCGCCAGGAGGAGGGCGCTCTTCACCTGAGCGCTGGGCAGACCGGTCTCGACCTCGGCCCCGCGAAGAGGGCGCCCCCGGACGACGACCGGCGCCAGGCGATCGCCGCCGCGCGCGGAGAGATCGGCACCCAGAAGCCGGAGCGGTACGAGGACGCGGTCGACCGGGCGGCGCCGAAGCGACGCGTCGCCGGTGAGAATGGAGAGAAACGGCTGTGCCGCCAAGAGACCCATGGAGAGCCGGAGCGCCGTCCCGGAGTTTCGCGCGTCGAGGACCCGCTCCGGCTCGCGGAACGTGCCGCCGCGCAGGACGATCTCCCCCGCGCTCCCGCGACGGACGACCGTGCCGAGCGCGCGGGCGATGCCGAGCGCCGCGGCAGCGTCGGCTCCGGGATTCGCGCCTCGAATGATCGTGGTTCCCGGGGCCAGCGCGCCGAGGAGGATGGCCCGCTGCGTGATCGACTTATCGCCCGGCAGCGAGGCCTCGCCGCGCAACGGCCGGCCGGGGCGGACGGTCGCTCGGCTCACGCAATCCGGTGTAGCGCTTCGATCAGCCGTTCGTTCTCGAGGCGCGAGCCGATGCTGATGCGCGCGTACTCCGACGGGAGGCCGAAGGAAGTCATGGGCCGAATGATGACCCCATGCCGTTCCAGCGAGCGTCCGGCCTCGATGGCCGAGCCCCGAAAGCGCGCGAGAACGAAATTGGCCCACGAGGGGGTCAGTTCGATTCCCAGCGCGGGAAGTTCCCTCTGGAAGAGGGCGAGGCCCTCGCGCACCAGCTCCCGGCTCCTTGGCACCTGCTCCGGATCGTCCAGGCTGGCGCGTGCCGCCGCCTGGGCTACGCTCGTGACATTGAACGGCAGCCGCACCCGGTGAACCAGCCCCGCCAGATCGACCGGGAAGAATCCGTAGCCGACACGGAGCCCCGCCAGCGCGTAGATCTTCGAGAACGTGCGGAGCACCGCGACGCGGTGTCCGCGACGAAGGTAGTCGAGCCCGTTCGGATAGTCGGGGTCTTCCACGTACTCGAAGTACGCCTCGTCGAGGATCGTGGTGACGTGCGCCGGGACGCGCCGGAAGTAGTCGTCCATGGCGCGACGGCGGACGATCGTGCCGGTGGGATTGTCGGGATTGGAGAAGTAGACGAGCCGGGTGCGGTCGTTGATGGCGGCCAGCATCGCGTCGGGATCGTGGAAGAGCGCCTTGCCCGGCACGCGGACCAGCGTCCCGCCGGAGACGTTCACCGCCACCGCGAACATGACGAACGCGGGGTTCGACATGATCGCCTCGTCCCCCGGCCCGAGATGGATGCGGCAGAGGACGTCGATGAGATCGTTGGAGCCGGAGCCGACGGCGATCTGCTCGAACGGCATGTTCGAGAAGGAAGCGAGCGATTCGCGGAGGTAGAACGAGCCGCCGTCGGGATAGCGATTCACGCCATGGATGGCGGCCTGCATCGCGGCGATCGCCATCGGCGACGGCCCGAGCGGATTTTCGTTGGAGGCAAGTTTCACCGCGCCGGAGATCCCGAGCTCGCGCTCCAGCTCTTCCACCGGCTTCCCCGGCACGTAGGGCTGAAGGGATCGGATCTCGGGGCGGACGCTATCGCTCACGGGCACACTCATTCGGTCGTCCTTCCGCGATGGGACACCGCGGCCCGGCTGCAGTCTATCACCGAGCGCCCCGGCGCGGAAAGCGTGCCCCGCGCGGTACCGCCAGGTCCCGGAGCGCGCCGAGCTCGGCGGAGGTGAGAGCCCGGATGGCGCCCCGCCTCAGGATTCCGAGGTGGACCGGCCCGAAGGTGATCCGGAGAAGCCGGCGGACGTTGAGCCCGGCGCTCCTGGCGAATTCGCGGATCTCCCGCTTCTTCCCCTCCCTCAGATCGATTCGAAGGACGCCAAGCCCTCTCTCGACGCCCTCGAGCAACACCGTCTCGGGCGCGACGGCGACGCCCTCCACGACAGTCCCCGCCGCCAGGCGGCGCATGCGGTCGGGATCGGGCACGGGCGTTACCCAGACGCGATAGCGGCGGAGGATCTCGGAGCGCGGGTGAAGAATCGCCTCCGCCAGCGTGCCGTCGTCGGTCAGCAGGAGGAGGCCTTCGGAATCGTAGTCGAGTCGGCCGATGGCGTGGAGGCCCTGGGCCCTGGAACCGAGTCGCTGATAGATCGTCGGCTTCCCGCCCTGCGAGCGGCGGCTGACGAGCGTCTCGGGCGGCTTGTGATAGGCGAGGTAGCGGGAGGCGTCGGGAAGTTGGACGAGATGCCCGTCGAGGGTTACCCGGTCGCGCGCGGGATCGACCGGCTCGCCAAAGCCCTGTGGCGTGACGCCGTTGACCTGGACGCGGCCCTCTCGGATCCACTCGTCCGCCTCGCGCCGCGATCCGCGACCGGCCCGCGCGAGGAAGAGGTTAAGCCGCACCCTCGGGAACGCCCGCCTCGACCGGCGTCGGGGCCGCGTCCTCGTCGGCGAGTTCCATCTGGGCCCGCTCGCGCTCCTCGAGCACGCTTCCCAGCTCCTTCAATTCCGGGAGATCGGAGAGATCGTTGATCCCCATGTACTGGAAGAATTCCTGCGACGTCGCGTAGAGGAGCGGCCGGCCCACCGCCTTCGAGCGGCCCGCGATCAGGACGAGATTCCGCTCGAGGAGCGTGTGGAGCGAACCGCTCGAGTCGACGCCGCGAATTCCGTCGATCTCGGTCTTCGTGATCGGCTGCTTGTAGGCGACGATGGCGAGCGTCTCCAGCCCTGCCCGCGAGAGCCGGACCTTCCGCCGCGAGCGGAGCATCTTCTCGATCCAGGGCGCGCATTCCTTGCGCGAGAGAAGCTGATAGCCGCCGGCGATCTCCACCAGCGCGACGCCGCGCCGCGATTCCTCGAACTCGACGGCCATCTCGTCGAGGAGCGTCCGGATCTCCTCCTTGTCCGGGCCCGCCATGACCTCCACGAGCGTCGCGAGGCCGATCGGCGCATCGCTGGCGAAGAGAAGCGACTCGAGAATCTGCTTGGGGGTCGGCATCGGTTACTCCTCGATCGCCGGCGTCGCCGGCCGGAATTCCAGGTAGATCGGTCCGAAGAGGTCCTCTTGCGCCGCGCGCACGTCGCCAAGCTTGAGGAGCTCCAGCAGTCCGAGGAACGCCGTGATCTTTTCGATTCGCGTCACGAAGAGGTCGAGCATCTCGGCGAAGAGGAGGCGGCCGCGCGTCTTCAAGTTTTCGCGCAGGAGCGACATCGCTTCGTCGATCCGCATCGGCTCCGCATCGATCGTGTGAACGACCGGAGGAACCTGGCGCGCCAGGGCCCCCTTCAGCGCTTCCAGCAGCCGGAAGAGGCTGACCGGAAGCAGCTCGCTCGCCTCGGGGTCCTCCAGCTGCGCCGGAGCCCCGCGCTCGAACCGGAGGCGGCGGTCGGCCTCCAGCCGCTCCAGATCCTTCGCGGCGTCCTTGAAGCGACGGTATTCTAAGAGTTGGCGAACCAGAGTCTCGCGCGGATCGAGCTCCTCCTGCTCCTCGATGATCGGAGGGAGGAGCATCCGCGCCTTGATTCGCATGAGCGTGGCGGCCATCACCAGGAACTCACCCGCGACTTCCAGATCGAGTTCCCGCATGAGATCGAGCATCTCGAGGTACTGCTTCGTGATCTTCGAGATCGGGATGTCGGTGATGTCGATCTCGTCCTGCTGGATCAAGTGCAGGAGGAGATCGAGCGGTCCCTCGAACGCGGGCAGGTTGACCCGGATCGCGGCGCTCGCCGGGGCGGACGCGTCGCCGTCGCTCCCGCGGTTCCCCGGGGCGGCCGTACCCGCGCCGCTCTCGACGCCGGCAGGCGTGGGAGCCGCCGCGGGCTCGGTCGCGGTTTTCGTCACGCGATTGTCGTGGCGCTCGTCGTTCATCCCAGTTTCATCGCCTCCCGGACTTGCCGCATCGTCTCCACCGCCATGGCGCGCGCCTTCTCTTCTCCGTAGCGCAGCGCCTCGCGCACCCGCTCGGGGTGCGCCTCCAGTTCCTTCCGCTTCTCGCGGATCGGCTCCAGCGAACGGGCCACGATTCCGGCCAGTTCCCGCTTGTCCGCGACGCATCCGATCGCGCCGGCCCGGCAGTCGCGCTCGATCTGCGCGGCCCCCGCCGGGTGGAAGGCCCGATGATACGCGAAGACGACGCATCCGTCCGGATTTCCCGGATCGTCCTTCCGAAGTTTTTTCGGGTCGGTGAAGGCGGTCCGGACCTTCGCCTCGATCTCCTGCGGCGAGTCGGCGAGCAGGATCGTATTTCCGAGCGACTTGCTCATCCGTCGCCCGTCGAGCCCCGGGAGGCGCGGAAAGTGCGTCAACTTCGGATCCGGAACCGGAAAGACCTCTCCGTAGAGCGCGTTGAAGCGTCGCGCGATCTCCCGTGTCAACTCGACGTGCGGCACCTGATCCTCGCCCACCGGAACGAGCGTCGCCCGGTAGAGGAGGATGTCGGCGGCCTGTAGCACGGGGTATCCCAAGAGCCCGTAGGTAATCGTCTCCTCCAGTTCGAGATCGCGGACCTGCTCCTTCACCGTCGGATTCCGCTCCAGGCGGCTGACGGTCACGAGCATGGAGAAGAGGAGGTGGAGTTCGGCGTGCTCCTTGACGCGCGACTGGATGAAGACGGGGCTCTTCTCCGGATCGATGCCGGCCGCCAGCCAGTCGGTCACCATCTCGTGCGTGTTCGGCGCGATCTGGTCGGTGTGCTCGTGGTCGGTCGTCAGGGCGTGCCAGTCGGCCACCATGAAGAACGACTCGCACTGGTGCTGCATGGAGACCCAGTTCTGGAGCGCCCCGAGGTAGTTCCCCAAATGGAGCCGCCCGGTCGGCCGCATCCCCGAGAGGACGCGCGGCCGCTTCGCTCCGGCGCCGCTCACAGGATTCCTCCCGTCAGCAGCGATCCGATCGTGCGGACGAAGGGCGAGATGATCATGCCGATGACGCTCACGCCGCCGATCGAACCGAGGAGGACGACTCCGAGGAGGAGCATCGGCCCGTACGCGTCGAAGGCACGGTATCGCTCGGCGTGGGCCGCGGGCAGGAGGCCGGTCAGCACGCGCGAGCCGTCGAGCGGGAAGATCGGAATCATGTTGAAGGCCGCCAGGCTCAGGTTGAGGACGACGCTCCATCCGATCATCCGGATCACGGCGTTGGCCGCGGCCCCGCTGAATTCCATCGGAACCGCCGCCGCGACGCGCAGGAGCGTGCCGAAGAGGAGGGCCAGGATCACGTTCGAGACAGGGCCCGCCAGCGCGATCCACATCATGTCGCGACGGGGGTGGTTCAAATAGCGCTCGTCCACGGGGACCGGCTTGGCCCATCCGATGTGGGGAGGCAGGAGGAAGATGATCGACCCCAGCGGATCGAGATGGGCGAGCGGATTGAGCGTGAGCCGGCCGAGTAGCCGCGCCGTCGGATCGCCCAAGCGCATGGCGGCGTAGCCATGGCTCCACTCGTGCACCGTCAGCGCGAAAAGGAGTGGCGGGAGGAGGAGCAGGAACTCGGCCGGGTTGCTAAACACGGGCGCGAATTCCGTCGCGGCCGCGGTTCACGACGCGGCCCGCGGCGAGGCTACTGCCCGCGGCGGGGCTACTGCTTAACGTCACCGGAGGGCGCGAGCGGAGGACCCAGGATGACCTGGCAGGAATACGTGAACCAGCGCTCCGCGGCCGCGCGTACGTCCTCTGGAGTCAGTTTCAGGAGGGCCGTCTCGAACTGCCGTGGGTAGTCGAGCGAAAGTCCCTGAGCCGCGTAGCGCCCCAGATTTCGAGCCCGCACCGCCGGTTCTCCCTGCTTCGAGAAGTAACCGTCCTGAACCCGCTTGAGCTGAACAGTCCATTCGCCCTTGTCGAGCGGTTCGGTGCGAAGTCGCTGGAGCACGGCGATGGCGGTGTCGCGGGCCGCCGCGAACTTGTCCGGAGTCGCGCCGAAGTAGACGCACATCGAACCGCGCACCGGGAAGAGCGTCCAGACCACGCCGGGCGACACGGCTTCTTCTCGCGTGTCCATCCAGTAGGTGATCGGCGACCGGTCCTCCGAGCGGAGGTAGGAGTCGATCATGGCGAAGGCCGGGAAGTCGGCGTCCCTGTAGCCGGGCGCCGGATAGCCGACGACGTAGGCGTGCGCCACCCACGGGCGCTCCTGGACGATGAGCGTGTCGGCCGCGAGCGGCGTCGGTTCGGGCCCCGCCGGCTCGAGCGCCGTTCCCGGGGCCGCGGCGGCGAACGCCTTCTCCAGCTGGGCCAAGAGCTTCTTCACATCCACGTTGCCGACGAAGACGACCGTCATGTTGCCGCCGACGGCGAGTCGCTTATGGAGCGATAGGAGGTCCGACCGGCGGGCCTCCGCGATGGCGGAGACGAGCCCCTGCGGGAGGCGCTGGTAGGGGGTTCCGGCGTACATCGCGCCGAGGAACTGACCGAACGCCGAGGGGAGCGGACTCTCCGCGGCGAATGTCGCGTCGCCCGTGGCGCGAACTCGCGCGGCCTCGAACGAGGAGTCGGGCAGCGACGGATAGAGCGCGATGTCCGAGAGGAGCGCCGCCGCGCCGGAGGCGTGTTCCCGGTCGGTCTGGATGACAATCTGCCCGATGTCGGCGCCCACGCTCGCTTCGAGCTTCGAGTTGGTGCCGCGGAGGCGAACATGGTAGTCGGAGCCGCTCGATTTCGCCGTCCCCGCGATCATGGTCTGCAGGAGGACGTTTCCAAGCCCCGACATCTCCTCGGTCTCGTAGCGGGTTCCCATGCGGAACGACACGACGCCCGCGACGGTGTAGACCGTTCGCTGCTCCTGCACGAGGATGCGCACCCCGTTTTTCAGGATTTTCTCGAGCGTCGGCTGCCCCGGCTCGAAGATCGGAATGCGCGGGCGCTCGGGAAGGCTGTCGGGAATAGCCCGGTCCTGGCCCTGCGCGACGCTCGCGCCCGAGAGCGCGACGAGGCTGAGAATGGCCGGAAGGAACAGGCGCATCGATGCGCCGATCGGGGTCCGGAAGAGGTGCTGGAAGAGTCGCTTCATTCGCATGGCTAACCCAGGCTAGCAGAAGTTGTTACAACGCGTCAACGACGGCCCCGCCCGGAGGGCCTTCCCTGGCCTGGGCGTTCCATTTGGGACACCCCGCAAAAAGAGGCCCGCCCCACGTAAAGCTGCACGACGGGGGGCCGATGCATTTCGTAGAGGCCGGGGGGCCTTCGCTCGAACCAGAGGGTTCGTCTATGGATCGGTACCCCGATCGCGCCGGACGTGTCCGTCCCGGCGCCAGAATCGCCCTGTTGGGCGGGTTGCTCGCCCTGGAGCTGGCTTGCGCCGCTTCGGCCGACGCGGCCAAGGCCGACGCCGTCGACATGCCGGCGATCGTGGCCGAATTCCGGCAGATCTGCGGCGAATTGGGCCGGGCCCGCACGGAGCTGCGGAGCGGTGCGGTTTCGGACGCCGAATTCGCCGACCGAATCCTCGGCCTCTTCGTCCGGGCCGACAGCCTGCACTACCTGGTGCCGCGCGGAGGGTGGGTTCCGAGTCCCGCAAACGCGGCCGGCACCTTCGCGCTGTCGCGCGCGCTTCGCTACTTGATCGAGTCGCTACGGAAGAACTACGTCGGAATTGCGGCCAGGAACGGGGTCAGCTTCGTGGAAGCGGATCGGGCGTATCAGGCCGCGGTCGCGTGGCGCCCGGAACTCGAGGCGGCCGCCGCTACCGCGGCTCGTTGAGGAAAAGTGGAGCTGGTGGGGATCGAACCCACTACCTCTTGACTGCCAGTCAAGCGCTCTCCCATCTGAGCTACAGCCCCGTCAGGAACGGACGAAAAAGGTACGACGAGCCGTGTCATTCCGTCAACCGCCAAGCGGCTTCCCCATCCGACCGACGCACGACTTGACCCGCCGCGCCCGCGCGGAGAGACTCCGCCCCACGCATCTTCGTCGCAGCCGCGTGCCGCGGCCGCCGGACTTCCCTTCGGGAACCTCCACGTGATGACGTCCGATCTTCCATTCTCCAATCGCCGATACCACTTCAGCGGCGTCGGCGGGAGCGGCATGTCGCCCCTCGCGCTCCTCGCTGCCTCGCTCGGCGCCGACGTGACGGGATCGGACCGGAATCGCGATCGCGGCATCGCGCTCCCGATCTTCGAGCATCTCGCGCGCGGCGGTGTGCGCCTCGTGCCGCAGGACGGCTCGGCCGTTCACACCGGACTCGATGCGGTCGTCTACTCGACCGCGGTGGAGCGTTCGAACCCCGACTTCCGCGCGGCCGAGGACCTCGGCGTCACGCTCGTGAGGCGCGGCTCGTTCCTCGCGTCGATCGCGGCGGCACGCCGGGCGGTCGCCGTTGCCGGGACGAGCGGAAAGTCGACCGTCGCCGCCATGATCGCCCACCTCTTCGTCCGCGCCGGGCTCGATCCCTCTTTCCTGGGAGGAGGCGCCGCGGTCGATCTGCCGGGCGCCATTCCGCCCGGGAGCCTTCGTCTCGGCGCGACCGAGTGGTTCGTCGTCGAAACGGACGAGAGCGATGGGAGCGTCGCGGAGTTCGCCCCGTCCATTTCGGTGCTGACGAACCTGAGCCGCGACCACAAGGAGGTCGAGGAGACGGCCAGGAACTTCGGCCGCCTCCTCGCCCAAACTCGCGACGCGGGGGTCATCCACGTCGGCGATCCGCCGCTTCAGACGGTGGCCCTGCCACCGAGGCTTCGCGTGATTCGTGTCGCGGTGGAGGGCCACGCCACCTGGGCCGCGCCCGATCTGGTGGCGCGCCGCGTCGCGCTCACGGCCACCGGCGTCTCCTTCGACGTCGAGGGGGTCCGCGTGACCGTCCCCTTCCCGGGACGACTCACCGTGGAGAACGCGCTCCACGCCGTCGCCGCCGGAGTGGCCGCGGGCATTCCGCTCGAACGCGCGGCCGCCACCCTCGCCGATTTTGCCGGCGTGCGCCGCCGCCTGGAGCGGGTCGGCGAGACGGGCGGCATCGACGTCTTCGACGACTTCGCCCACAACCCGGTCAAGATTGCCGCGGCGCTCGAAGCGCTCCGTCCCTCGGGCGCGCTCTGGGTCTACTACCAGCCGCACGGCTACGGACCGACCCGCTTCTTCGCCGACGCGCTGGTCGAGACGTTCCGGCAGGGACTCCGCCCCGGAGACCACCTCCTCCTGGCGCCCATCTATGACGCGGGCGGCACCGCCGATCGCTCCATTCGCTCGGAAGACTTGGTCGCGCGGCTCGTCGCGTCCGGCGTTCGCGCCTCCGTGCCACCGACCCGTGAGGAGGCGTCGCGCTGGATCGCCGAGGCGCGTCCCGGCGATCGCGTCGTCGTGATGGGCGCGCGCGACGACACCCTGCCCCTCTTTGCGCGGCGCCTGGTGGAGGTCCTAGAGGCGAGGACGAAGGTCGACGCCGGTTGACGCTGCCGCGGAACGGACGATCGGCCCTAGCCGACGTACTCCGCGATCGTCTTCCCCTGCAGGAAGAGCCCGAGGTAGTCGCGCCCTCCCGCCTTCGAATCCGTGCCGCTCATGTTGAAGCCGCCGAAGGGGTGGATCCCGACGAGCGCGCCGGTGCATCTTCGATTCAAGTAGAGATTGCCGACGTGGAGGCGGCGCTTCGCCTCGGCGACCTTGGCCCGGTCGCGCGAGTAGTAGGCGCCCGTCAATCCGAAGATCGTGCCGTTCGCGATCCCGATCGATTCCTCGAACGACGTCGTCTTGAGGACCGCCAGCACGGGGCCGAAAATCTCCTCCTGGCTGATCCGCGCCGCGGGAGCGATGTCGGCGATCACGGTCGGCTGGAGGAAGTGGCCGGGACCGCTGTGCTTCCCGCCGCCGATCAGAAGCCGCCCTTCCTTCTTTCCGATCTCCATGTACTCGAGAATCGTTTTCTCCGCCCCCGCGTTCACGACCGGTCCGAGGTAGTTCTCCTTCTTCTCGGTCGGGCCGATGGTCATCGTCTTGACCTTCGCCACGAGGCGCTCAAGAAACGTATCGTAGAGCTTCGCGTGGACGATGGCGCGCGAGCAGGCCGAGCACTTCTGCCCCTGAAATCCGAACGCGGCCGCGTAGACGCCGGCGACCGCCGCATCGAGGTCGGCCTCCTCATCGACGATCGTGAAGTCCTTGCCGCCCATCTCGAGAATCGCGCGCTTCAACCAGATCTGCCCCTTCTGCACCTTCGCCGCGCGTTCGTTGATGCCGATTCCGACCGGCATCGAACCGGTGAAGGCGATGAACCGGACTCCGGGATGCTCGACCAGCGCGTCGCCGACCGTTCCGCCCGGACCGGGGAGAAAGTTCACGACGCCCGGCGGGACTCCCGCTTCTTCCAGAATCTCGAAGAGCTTCCACGCGATGAGCGGCGCGTCGCTGGAGGGCTTCAGGATGCAGGTGTTGCCGGTGACGATCGTCGCCACCGTCATCCCGAGCGTGATGGCGCAAGGGAAATTCCAGGGCGGGATGACCACGCCGACGCCGAGCGGGATGTAGACGAGGGAGTTGTTCTCCCCGGGATAGGGCGTGATCGGCTGGCGTTCGGCGTAGCGGATCATCTCCCGCGCGTAGAAATCGCAGAAGTCGATCGCCTCGGCCGTGTCTCCGTCGGCCTCTCCCCAGCTCTTCCCCACCTCGAGCACCATCGTGGCGCTCATCTCGTGGCGTCGCAGACGCAGGATTCCGGCGATGCGGAGCAGCACGTTCGCGCGCTCCTCCGGCGAGATGGCCGCCCACGCCGGGAACGCCTTCGTGGCGGCCTCGACCGCCATCGGAACGTGCTCGGAGCCCCCCTTCGCGAAGGTCCCGAGGCTCTCCGAGGGATTCGAGGGGTTGAAGCTCTGGAACGTCGCGGAGGTCTGGATGCGCTTTCCGCCGATGACGAGCGGGTGCGACGCGGCGGCTTGCGATCGAACGAGCGCGAGCGCCTCTCGCATTCCGGCGTCGTGCTCGGGGCGCGAGTAGTCGAGATAGGTGGTGCTCCGATACTCCGGAAGCATGGACTTCTCCTTTGGGTTCAGGGGCGAGCGCGGTACGATTGCGAGCGAACATGATATCCGCTCTCCTGACCGCTGTCATCCCGGCCCTCGTCCTCCCCTGGGCGCTCCTTCCCCTGCGGTGGCCTCCCCTCTTCGCCCTTCTTCCGATGGCGCCGCTCGCGTGGGTCTACGTCCGGGCGGTGCGCGAGGGACGCGCGCGCGACGCGGCGCTCCTGGCCATGGCGTGGGCCGCCGCGTTGACCGTCTCGACGATCGCCGTCTCCGCGCGCAGTCCGCAGGCGGCGCTCCAGACCATCTGGCACGCCGGAGCGTTCCGGGACGAGATGGTCGGATGGATCGCGACCGGCCGCGGCCCCGAGGCATCGATCGCGCTCTTCCTTCCCCGCCTGCTCGTGGAGTACGCGCTCGTCTGGATTCTCTCCGCGGCGAGCCTTGGCGTGGCGGCGCTGGTGCTCGGCTCGCTGCTCCTCGGCTACATGAACGGCTACGTCGGGTGGGTGGTGGCGAACGCCGATCCCGCCGTCCCCGCCATGACGACGGCGCTCGTGGCGTGGCCCCCCTGGTCGGTGGCGCGCGTTCTGTCGTTCATCCTGGCGGGAACGGCGGGAGCGCTCTGGGGAGCGCGGCGTTTTTACGGGCGAGGCGTGGAAGGCGGGGGGAGCATGATCGTTCGCCTGGCACTCTTCTCGGCGCTCCTGCTCGCGCTCGACATCGGTCTCAAGTGGTGGTTGGCGCCGATCTGGCGGGAGTGGCTCCACGCGCTCCTCGGCGCGAGCGCGGGGATCGAGGCGGGCGGCAGCGTCTAGCGCCGCCCGCCTCGCGCGGCGTTACGGCAGGATGGTGAGCGCCGTCGCGTCGGGGCCCATCGTCGACTCCACGCGAATGTAGTAGCGCCCGGCCCGGAGCGTGCGGCCCCGGTCGTCCTTCCCGTTGAAGTGGAGTTCGCGAAGTCCGGCCGGCGCGTTCGCCTCGTTCGCCAGCACGCGAACCATGCGCCCGTGCACGTCGAAGACCAGGACGCGCAGGCGGCCGTCCCGCTCGGTCTCCACCGCCACCACCGCCTCCGGATTCAACGGATTCGGTCCGCAGCGCTTGATGGCCCGCTTCTGCTCGGGCACCACGCGCGCCATGAAGGTCGCGCGAACCAGACTGCCGTCCTGGAGCCGGAACGAGACGGTCAGCACGCCGTCCGTCGGCTCGGTGAGCCGCTCGAAGAGCCCCTGCAGATCTCGCTTCTTGAAGGTGAGGCGATACTCCGGAGCGCCGTTCTCGTTGGCATCGGTTCCCTTCAGCACGCCCTCCGCGCTCGGAGCCAGCTCGGCGCCGTTCCCGGCGCCCTCCCACGCGGTCAGCCGGAACGACACGGGATCGACGTCGTCGAGCGAGAACGTACCGGCAAGCGGTTCCACGTAGACCCGTTCCCAATCCGATCCGGTCTGGAGCCGGATCTGGCGCGGCTGGCACCACGCGACCGCCTCGGCCGCGCGGCCGGCGTCGGTCGCGACGACGGTGAGCGTGCGATCGCTGTAGCGAAGCGGATCGGTTGCGTCGGTCGCGCGGAGCGTCACGTGATAGACGCCGGCGCTGTTCGCGAGCAGGCCGAGCGTCCCCGCGCCGAGCGTGAGCGTGAGCGCGTTACCCGCGTCGGAGGCCGCGACGGAGAGAACCGGCGCCGCGGCGCCGCAGGCCTCGTCCGGATCGGACGCGGCGAGATCGACCGCCAGTTCCGTGCCGACCACGGCATTGACCGTCGTCCCCTCCGCCGGCGCGCTCCAGAGCGGCGTGCGCGGCGTGTCGGTGACGTGGAGCGTGAAGTTCCGCTGATCGGTGTAGGCGCCGTCGCTCAGGGTGACGGTCGCGGCATGATCCCCCGCGGCACAGTAGCCCGGAGCCAGGTCGAGCCGCGCCGAGGCCGAGCCGGGCGCGCTCGAAAGCGGGGTCAACGTCGCGAAACTGGGGAGCGTGCTCGACCAGGCAAGGATGCCTCCATCGGGATCGCTTCCCTGCAACAACACAGCCGCGGTGGCCGCCTCCGCCACGGCCGGCGCGTCGAACGGCGCCAGCGTCGGAGGGTGCTGCACGGCGGCCCCGGAGACGGTGACCTGGAACGATTGCGAGGTCACGTCGAGACCGTCGGTGACATTCATCGTCATCGCGGTCGTCCCCGGCGGCGTGGAGATGGTCGGCGCGAGGATCATCCCCGAGGTGCCGTCTCCGAAGTCGGTGAACTGACCATAGGCCGGCAACCCGTCCACTCTGAAGACGAGCGGATCGCCGTCGTCGTCCAGCGCCCAGAAGGAGAGAATGGCCATCGTCCCCGGATCGACCGTGCGGTCGGCGATGAAGCCGAGCACCGGCGGCGCGTTCGCGTTGGCGACCGCGATCGCCACATTCTTCTGGTCGAGCCCGCCGAAGGTGTCGTCGGCACGGAACGTCACGGCATAGTTCCCCGCTTGATCGGAGGCGGGAGCCCAGGCGAAGGAGCCGCTGTTGTTCAGGTGATCGACGAAGGTCGCCCCGAGCGGCATGCTGAAGGCCCGCAGTTGTACCGTCTGGCCGTCGGCGTCGGTCGCGGAGACGTCGAACGCGAGCAGCTGCCGTTCGAGGACCGCCTGCGGACCGGGGACGGTCAGCACCGGGACGGCCGCCCACCCCGAAGCGGGGGCGCCGAGGAACGCGAGGAATGAAACGAGGGTTACGGTTCCGACGTAGGGATGGCGAGCCGGGCGGATCATGGTGTACCCCCTGTACGGAATTGGACCCTGCGATCCCCCTCCGTGGGGGTCACTGCTTACGCGTCATGGCTGGATCGGTGCAAGGAGGGGGCCAGAGGGCGCCGGTAGCGATGAACCGGCCCGGCTGCGCGGGGTTAGAAGGTCAGGACGCGCGAAGGCCCCGCCGGCGCGCGTTGCAGGGCGCCCGGAAAAGGCGCATACTTAATGCACTTTTTTGGGCTCGCGAGAGCGGCGGAAAACCCCCGATGAGGAGCCAACGGATGTCGAAGGATGTGAAGAGTTCGTCCAGGCAGGCGAAGGGCCCGAAGCGCGGCGACTCCATCAAGGATTGGGTCAAGACCGCCGCGATCTCGCTCGCGATCGTTGTCACGTTCCGCGGCGTCGTCGCGCAGGCGTACCAGATTCCGAGCGGGTCGATGGAGAGCACGCTTCTGGTCGGCGATTTTCTCTACATCAACAAGATGCTCTACGGCTCCGAGATCGACCTCGGCTTCGGTGGACGCCGCTTCTTCTACCACCGCTTCCCCGCGTTCCGCCAGCCGAAGCCTGGCGACATCATCGTCTTTCGCTACCCGCCGAATCCCCGGCAGGACTTCATCAAGCGCTGCGTCGCCGTGGCCGGGCAGACGATCGAGATCAAGGACAAGGTCCTCTACGTGGACGGCACGAAGCGCCAGGAGCCGTTCACCCACCACGACGATTCGCGCATCTATCCGCGCGAGATCTCGGCTCGCGACAACTTCGGCCCCTACGTCGTCCCCGCCGGCAATGTCTTCATGATGGGCGACAATCGGGACAACAGCCTCGACAGCCGATTCTGGGGCCCACTTCCGCTGGCGAACATCAAGGGGAGGGCGATGTTCCTCTACTGGTCGTGGGACGGGGAGAAGTTCCGGCCGCGGATGGAGCGGATGTTCCACGGGATCGCGTAGGGGCCGACGACGCTAGAAGTAGACCCTTACCTGTAAGCGGGGGCCAAGGCCCTCGGAGGCGCTGAAGCTGTCGTCGACCAACTCATCCCGGGATCTCGTCGACGTGTACTTCTCGATGCGGCGCAAGTAGCGAGCCGTGATGATGTTTGCGTGCGCCGCTAGCGAGACCGGCCACTTCTCGAAGAAGTACTCCGCCCCGATCGCGAGTCCTCCCTCCACCCCCCATTCGGAGCGGCGGTACCCCGAGAAATAGGGCGCGCTTCCGCCCGAGCTCTCCGTGGAGACGGATCGAATCGCTCGCAGCGTGACATCGAAGTAGGGTGAGAAGTGCTCCGTCGATCTCACGAACTTCCGAATTCCCGGTCCAATCGAGATCGAGAATCCATCGCGCCCCCGCGAGTCGGTGATGAGCGTGTCGGGGAGCGTGAGGTCGCGAGAGATGTCCGTGTCCCCCACGGAACCGCTTGCGTTGACCAGGAGAAGCCAGGCGGTCTTTTCGCTCTTTCCGTAGATCAGGGCGGCCTCTGCGTTGGTGCTCAGCAGGTCCCCCGTGTCGATCCCCAATCCGTACTTCCCGTCGATGGGAACGGCGTGGGCGGTGGACGGTGCGGCGGCAGAAGTGGCAATTGCCGCGAAGACGAGGAGCGCGACGAGGGCCGGGAGATGACATGGGGCGGGTGAAGCGGGCATACTCACTCCTTTCGAATCGCGTCTGATCGGATGCGAGCGCCGGCCAATCGTCAGCTTCTGCGACGCGTAGAGCGCGGCGTGCAAGAAAGCCGCGAATCCCGGCCTCCTCGTTCATGACCATCGCCGCAGCGCCCCCCTGCGCATGGTCCTCGCAGGGGTGCCGCAGCCCGGCGCGTAGAAGCTCCTCGGCCACCTGATGCCGAGCGTCTTCCTGCGCTACGCGATCCTCTCCGACGCGGACCTCGCCGCTGGTGTTGCGAAGTTGACAGCTCGGCAGGGGTAGCTGGCAGTCGATCTCCTGGCAATCGGAGGCCGTCAGATCGATTCGTGAGGCGTCTACTTGTCCTTTGGCTCTGAAATGGAAGCAACGCGCTCGACCTCCGCCCTGATCGCTCGTATCTGGATTGCGAACCGGTCTTGGTCGAGCCCAGCCAAAATCCCTTGAACCTCGTCAATAATTCCTGCGACCTGCCGCGTGGTGGTGAGCTTCTTCGCGTTATTCAACACGAAGTTGAGCCACTCGGCCTTAGTTTCTGCGTCAGGAGCTGCCGAAACTGCCCGCAGCCACCAGATAAAGGCTACAACGGGCTTGTCCTCGTGCATCGTCGCAAATGCGCGATTGAGAGCGGCCTTCTGATACGAGAGCGTGGTTCGGAGTGACTTGAATCGAACGTCAATCCTCTTGTCCAGAGACTCGCGGTGCGACGCGTCCTCCTTCGCTCGCGCTTCTGCCTTCAAACGGAGACTATCTTCGATCTCGCCTTTTGCCTTCGCGACTTCGGTTCGGATGAGCCCGCCCACTTGTAGATAGCTCACCAAACCGATAAGCCCGAGCACCAAAACAACGATGGTTGTAAGTATCCCCGTCTGAACCGAAATCGTGGACGCGAAGAACTCGCGCGCAACCTTCTGCTGTGAGACCTCGCCCCGAAGGGTGACAATCGCACTATCCGCTCGTGCGGCCCGTGCCGTAAGCGAGTCGATTGCGGATGTTCGGGGTGCAGCGGCAGGCCCCGGGCCCGCCAAGAGCGACAATGCCAGGACCGCAGCCACCAGCTTTGGTTTGAAGTGGGCTCCCCCCTGTAGTGTCATTCCACCTCCATCCTCATGTCTTCGACATCCCTCGCCCTAGCCGCCAGTGAAAACGATCTCCTCGCGTCGAGCGACCCGCCCGGCGGTAGGGCGGCGGGCCACCTGTCGCCCTTGGGGGCGTCAGGTCTCCGCCGCCGTCGAATGCTCGACACCCTTCTCTCGGCGCGATCTGGACACCGATTCCATCGAGAACGAGTCCCATACGAGTCCTGCGCCTGATCGACGCCGAACCACGGAATTGCAACTGGTGCCGGAGGAGGGATTTGAACCCCCACTGAGTTTGAGCCCAGCGGGATTTTGAGTCTAAGACTTGGGGCACTACTTGCGCCTGCGGGCACAAGCCGTCGCCTGTGGATCATGTTGTCGCCAGGGGGGTTGACCCCTCCAGGCCCACATCACGCGCGGCCACCGCCTGATACGCCCGTCCGCGCGAGTTTCGCTACACACTCCTTCTACACTACTTCGTCGCCGAGAGAAAGCCCCTCCGGCGCGTCCGCGTTGACATGCGTCCGCGCCAGGCTGCGCGGACGCCTCAAACGCTGTGGACGGAACGGGTTAGCGCCGTTCGTCGCATCATGCGTTCACTTCCGCCCGCGGGGTGTGCTTCCGCGTTCACTGCGTTCACCCTGAAGGGTGACTCGCAGGGTGAATGCATGGAAGACCCGGGACACCCTGGCCGAAAGGCACCCAAAGACCCGTCACCGCGACGTGAACGGCAGCCCACCGCGCGGACCCCGCACGGGACCGGGCCAGCGGACCCGCGGCCAGGACGCGCGTGGGGAGATGTGGGCCCCTCTGGGCGCTTCGGTCCTGTTCCCCCGCCCCAGCCCCGCACGCGCCACCGGCCCGATCGCTGATCCAGGGGCTCCCGGGCGCGGCGGCCGCCTGGACGCGCCGGCGGCGTTTCGAGTAACGTCCCGGTCGTGAGTCCAAATGACCCCAACTTCTGGCCGGCCGTGACGGCCGTCGCGACAGTACTCTATACCCTCGCGACGTTCGTTTTGGTCGGCGTCACGGTAGCGAACGTATTGCTGGTGCGGCGATACATCGCGACCAACCAGCGGCTCGTCGAGGAGGCTCGTAAGTCGCGGGCCGCGGTGTTTCGTCCGATCCTTGTACCCGTATTCCGCGAACTGGAGGGAGACGAGAAGTTCTTCACGGGATACAAGCTCCGTTGGGGGATAGAGAACATCGGCCCGGGCCCTGCGCTCGACGTGGACGTTACGATCCGATATGGAAGACTCGCTCGTCGTCTGCAGCGCCCGATGATACGCAGCGGTGAGACCCGCCGGGTGCTCGACGGAGAGGGGAGCCCGCGCCTCGACCTCCGCGAGAGCGACGATTTCACCGTCTACCTTGAAGGCACCTGCCGGGACGCCTACGGCGAGCCCCATGACGTGTGGGCGGCCCTCCCGGTGGCAGACCGGTGGGAATCGCCGGCGCCCGCGTCTGAAGGGGCAACCGGAGCGGACCATCAGAAGGAGGATTCCGTTGGCTGACCCGAATGACCCGATTTCGTGGGCGGACTTCCTGACGAAGGTGCCGCCGCCTGCCGCTCGCATCGTGTCCGACGTCCTTCAGCTGCATGACGGCGGATGGCGGGTCCTCGCGCCGCGGTTGAGGCTCTTCTGTACCCGTTGCGACGGCGAGATGAACTTCGAGCACGGTGACTACGGATACTGGCAAGTCCTGGGGCTCCGTCGCTCATTGCTCGGTTACCTGGAGTACACGTGCCGCAACTGCGGCCTCGAGACGAAGGTTTTCGGTATCCACATCGACTCGGCGAAGTTGCCCACCGCCGAACGGCCGGTCGTTAAGGTCTGGAAGCTCTCCGAGCTTCCCTTCTACGTGCCGCGCATCCCGAAGAGGCTGCTCGACGTGCTCGGAACTGGAGATGAGCGCGAGATCTTCGAGAACGGCCGCCGCGCCGAGGCGAGCAACCTGGGCCTCGGCGCGCTCGTGTACTACCGCCGGGTGGTCGCGTTGCTCAAGGACAAGCTACTGGACGAGATCATCCTCGCGGCGACGACGGATCACGCGCCGGCGGAGGCGATAGCGGCCTTGAAAAGCGCCCGCGAGGAGCGAATCTTCGCGAGGTCCGTAGAACTCATGAACGACGCGATCCCGGACACACTTCGCTTCGAGGGCCACAATCCGATGAATCTCCTAAACAGCGCGCTCGGGATGGACATCCACTCCAGCTCCGACGCCGAGTGCCTCGAATACGCCGAGATGATCCGCGAGGTGCTCGGCTTCATCGTGGAGAAGACTGCCGACGCGCTTCGCGAGCGGAAGAGACTGAGTGCGGCGGTCGGGAAACTCGTCGAGAAGCACGAGGCCAAGAAGAACCGGGGACCGCGCGCACCGGACGCCACCAAATGAGCGCCACTCCCCCGCTCTGGCCTACCTACGTGACGGCGGCCTCGACGGTCGCGCTGGTGGTGATCACATGGCGGTACACCATGGCCACCCAGAGGATGGTGGCCGAGATGAGGGCGGCGCGCTCCGCCCAACTCATCCCGAAGCTGATGCCGGTTCTCCAGGTAAGGTCCCTCGCCGGCAAAGGCCAAGGGCATCTGAGGATCGTCCACGCGGGGATCGGCCCCTCCTTCGGCGTTGACGTCGAGATCGCCCTCGAACCCCCTGGCCCGCGGTGGAGTTGGAAGCCGATCATCGTCGCGCCGAACGAGGGCAAGGCGTTCTCGCCGGAGCGGGAGGTCGAGCCGGGCAAGAACCGCATTTACAGCCTCGACGAACTCACCGAGAAGTTCCCCACGCTCACCCTGACCGGCAAGTGCCAGAACGCGCTCAAGGAGGATATCCCGATCCGGGAGGAGATCGACATCCGCGAGTATTGGCGGATGCGGAAAGCGGCCGTCTCGTGGGTCTGGTCGGATCGGGAGCCGGAGGCGGTGATCGCGGACGCCCTCCGCGAGATACGCGACGAACTGAGGTCAAGCAGGGGCGGGCCGAGGAGTCCCTACTAAAAGTCACGAACGCAACCGCGCTGATCTGGCAGCTGCTTCAGGTGGCGGAGAAACGGTTCCGCAAGATCAACTCCCCATCTGCCCCCAGCTAGCGGTATTTGTCAGGGAGCGTGAGATCGCCTACTATTCCGAGGTGAACGATAACTTCCCACCCACAACATCGTGATAATCCAGTCACTCCCCAACAATGACAGTACGGGGGCCGATCTCTACAACGCGATGTTGCCGATCGCGGTTCGGGAGGGCTGGCCGCGGCCGCGGCTTTACACGCCACGAGACGCTTCGGCGTTCTTCTCCCTCCTCCGAGATATTGAAGCGGAGAGCCGAACTGAGCAATTTGAACCCTCGATCCAGATCGAAGCCCATGGCGTGTACCACGACGAATCCGAGGCCACTACTGACGGCATTGCACTCGAATCGAATGGCACCGGACGGCGAGCATCTTCATTCGGTACGCCATCATGGGGCCGGACGACGTGCGCGAGGGGCTGGCGAAGCTCGCGGCTCAGCGGAGGTGAGGTTTCCCCTGCAGGAAAGCGCCGACATGCGCTATTGTCTCCAGACTATGGCCTGGGCAAAACCCCTCTACCACAAGGCAGCCGTTGACCAAGCCGGGCGGATCCTGATTGACTCAAGCGCCTCCCCAGCGGCGAGGTCAGTTGCCCTCGGGGTCATCGGGAACTGGCGCTCTTCCCACGGACACCCGCTCAACACTTTCCAGATGACCCTCAGGAACAAGGTCAAGCAGGTAAGCGACAGCGGCCTTGTCGCGCAGCGGATGAAGCGCCTGTCCTCTATCGAGAGCAAGCTTCGTCGGTTCGACTGGCTGACCCTCTCCGAAATGCAGGACATGGCAGGGTGCCGCGCCATCGTCAACTCGGTGCAGAGGGTCAGGGGCCTCGTCCGTCTGTACAAGGGGAGCAGGCTGCAGCACGTTCTTGATGATCAAGATGACTACATCACTAATCCGAAGCCAAGCGGCTACCGTGGCTACCACCTAATCTACCGGTACCGGAGCGACCGCGATCCGAGCTACGACGGGCTGAAGGTTGAAATGCAGATCCGATCAAGACTCCAGCACGCGTGGGCCACGGCTGTCGAGACGGTCGATACGTTTCAACTAGGCGCGCTGAAGGCCGGGCAAGGGGAGAAGGACTGGCGTAGGTTCTTCGCTCTGATGGGCGGAGCAATCGCGCTGCGCGAGAAGGCACCCCCTGTCCCCAGGACCCCTACTACTCAGCACGAGTTGGTTGTAGAGCTTCGGGACTACGTTGCGCGGCTCCACGTCGAGCAGAAGCTCCTCGCGTACGGAGCCGCACTCAGATTCAACCCCCAAGATGATGCGATCGCGAAGGGCGCGAAATACTACCTGCTTCACCTCGAGCAGAACACGACGGCGCTCTGGGCCTTCAAGGACCTGAAGAAAGCCTCAGAGCAGTACCTCGACTTGGAGACGAGGACGGCTGGTCGGCCGGAGGCCGACGTTGTGCTCGTCTCGGTCGAGTCGGTGGCCGCCCTTCGGCGCGCCTACCCCAACTACTTCCTCGATACGCGCGCCTTCGTGAACGCCGTCATGACCGCGATAGCCTAGCGCGGTTGCGGCGTGTCCACGTCAGTTTGCCTTCCGTCCGTGGAAAACCACGGTGGCACTCTTGATCTCGTTGTCGAGATTGTCGACGAACACGACGCGTGAGGCGAGGTTTTGCCCCGGCTTGCGCATCGGTGGCGTCACCCAGAACATCGTGCTCATGGGCATCGGCACGTTCGGGGGCAGGAGGTAGGGTCCGGATTGCTCCCTCGTTGGGTGGGAAACGTGAACATGCCCTTCAACACGCGGCCTTGCTAGCCGAACCGCTGCGATGCGGATGGGTTTGTCGGTCACGTTGGTGACAGTCCAGTGCGCCGTGACCTGCATGGAAGGAACCCCGTTCACGGTGCCCATCCCCCACACGGGCGCGCCGTAACCGCTCGTGGCGTTCAACACGATCCGTAGGGTGTCGGTCGCAACGATCTCGCCCGCCGTCCACCGAGCGAGCCGAACGAAGGCCCTCCATACCGCGCCCAGCGTTCTCTCGAACAAGAACCGCCACAGCCCTAGCACTTGGCTCCCCTCCCCCTCCTCGATGCGCTCTCGACCCCCTCGCACACACTCGCGCGGGCTCGGGGCGCAGCGCGCGGCGACCACTTCCGCCGAAGGGGTCGGAGGGGTCGCGCTACGCCCCGCTACGAAGCAACTTCGGCCCGCGTTCGGCCTGCGTTCTCACACCGCGCTGCAACGACGACTTGGTAATGTGTGCCGGAGGAGGGATTTGAACCCTCACAAGGCTTTCGCCTCACGGGATTTTGAGTCCCGCGTGTCTGCCAGTTCCACCACTCCGGCGGTGGGCTAACTTGTTGGAATGGCGACATTATCAGGGGGTGCCGGGGCGGTCAAGGAGCCCCCTCCCAGAAGCGTGCCAAGATTCCAATTGACAATCCCGCAACTACTTAGGTACTATTCTTCTCACGTCGCCGGGGGCTTATTCTCCCCTGCTGGAACTTTTCGCTTGTTTCCGAGTCTAAAGAGACGCGATTACGTTGTGAAGTTCCCTGTCGTTCATGTGACGCGGGCGGTCTGTACCGGCGGTCCGCCGGAGGGTTGCCTCAGCCCCACAGGTCGTTCGCGCACGGTCTGCACGGGGAACTTCCTAAATAAACGGGCGGCGGGTCCCTAGGGATCCGCCGCCCGATACATTTTCAACCAGCGCCACGTCGGCCGCGTCCGCAGCCTCCGCCCGGGTCCGCTGCCCTCACCCCGCTACATCAGCCCCTTCACCACGACGATCGTCATGTCGTCGTCCAGGCTTCCGTCCCGGTGCGCCTTCACCGCGTCCCAGATTCCGCGCTGGATCGCCGTGGCGGGCTCGCCCCGCCTGGCGCGGATCACCTCTCGCAACCGCTCGTCGCCGAAGAGATCGCCCGATGCGTCCATCGCCTCGGTGACTCCGTCGGTGTAGAGCACGAGCACGTCTCCCGGGCGGATCTCCACCGTCCGCTCCTTGTAGGCCGCCGTGTCGAACGTCCCCAGCAAGGGCCCGGTCGCCTCCAGGTAATCGAACGTCGCCCCCCCCGACCGGCAGAGGAACGCCGAGTTGTGTCCCGCGTTCACGTAGGTGAAGCGGCGTCCCTCGATGTCCAGGACGCCATAGATCGCGGTCACGAAGCGATCGGGCTCGATGCTCTCCCAGAGGAGCCGATTCACCTTTCCGATGATCGTGCGGATGGCGTAGTTGTTCCGGATCTCCGCGATGAGGGAGGCGCGGAACGAGGCCATGATCAGCGCGGCCGCGAGTCCCTTCCCCGAGACGTCCCCGACGACGATGCCGAGATGATTGTCGGTGATGCGGACGAAGTCGTAGTAGTCGCCGCCGACGAGGTCGGAGGAGAAGTTGGCGCCGGCGATGTCGAAGTTCC
>ERZ1292630.1227-Hain-H41-02um-R3-1227-length-25490-cov-6_pt1 | contig 25490 bp, 24 predicted proteins | sample MGYA00564408_ERZ1292630 | MGnify/ENA primary metagenome ERZ1292630 (study PRJEB36523, sample SAMEA6512641) | groundwater metagenome | collected 2019-01-08 | study: AquaDiva: Metagenomics assemblies of 32 groundwater samples
GGTTCTGCTAAAACAGAATTAATAGATCTCTTAGATTTTGTAGTAAAAAGGAGTTTGTAGTCGGTCAATACATTGGCTTTTTTATATTGTTAATGACAAATTACTCGTGCCAAGAGACAAAGTATACAAAGTAATCCAAGAGTTTGATTATTCACAAGACTATACAATTCCAATCAGTCCAAAAGAGGCAGAATGTCTATCTGTTCTAAAGAAAGGTCAAATATTAACACAAAAACAATTCCTAGATGAGAACAAACCCAAATTCAAATCATTGAATCTCTATCAAAGACTAGTCTGCCTAACATTTGGGACTGGAGAAAAGATAGGAATTCTAAAAAACATTCCACCAAAATCTACAGAGTTTGAAGAGTTTTGCAAGCAAGAAACGGTTGCATATTTTATCCGACAATTACGAGGATCAAAACTCAAAAACCTCAAAGAAACTAGTCTTTCATCAACTCAGAAAAATTATGCTTATGCTTTGTGGAGGTTCTCAAACTGGTTGCAAGGAAAAAATTTTGAATACTCTCAGTTACGACAAGTGTCTTCTGATTCTTTTCAAAGACAAAAGACCAAAGTCAATTTAGAAGGACTGGAATCATTTTACAAACTATACATCGAATCACATAATTCAGAACAAGACTTTGCCAAAGTAATCAAGAATTATCTTTTAGATCCTAAAAACAAAGACAAGAGAGCAAGTACTGTAACTACAGAACAATGTGCGATAAAGGCATATTTTGAGAAAAATGATTCACCTATTAATTTTAGATTTGATTCCAAAGCAACTCACAAGGTAACTGATCAGGAAGATGATCAACCACATCTAGACTTGGATGACTTGCTCAAGATGCTTACAGTTGGCAAGCCAACTCCTGCACAAAATGCAAAAATTTTGTGCAAATTTCATAGAGGTCTTGATACTTCAACATTTGTAGATAGATTCAACTTTCAAGCCTGGGAGCAGCTAGTAAAGTGGTTTGGAACTGACATTCACACAAAATGGGATTTAGATAAATGCCCAGTTCCAATCAGGTTGACTAGAATTAAGACTGGTTTTTCACATATAGGATTTTTGGACAGAGATGCAATAACTGCAATCCAAGATTATCTGGACATTAGGGTAAATAAGATTGGAAAATTGCAAGAGGAAGAACCACTATTTGTAACACCAAAAGGTGAGCCAATTTCTATTCAAGGATTGAGGAGAACATTTCAAAGAATGGCAAAGACTGCGGGAATCCAGAGAAAGCTTCAGAGTTACAACCTTAGAGAAAAGTATGAGAAAGATTCTCATGAGCTTCGTGATCTCTTAAAATCAATTTTGATTGATTGCGGATGCAGAATTGATGTTGCAGATCACTGCATAGGTCACAGACCTAAAGACTCGTATGAGAAACAAGTAGAACTATTTCCTGAAAATATTAGAGAAGAGTTTAGGAAAGCATCATCAAAGATTAACGTGTTTTCCAACATTTCAAACAACATGAAAAAAAGTGTGAATGTGCAAGTATTGCAAAATGAAGTGACTTCATTACGAGAAGAAGTTAAGAGATTGATACAAAAAGATATGATTCGTGATCAAATAATTTCTGAAAAACAATATATTTCAAAGTAAAAGCAGGGAGTTAGAGATTATCAATATATCATTTCTTTAATTCGTTTTATTCCAAAAGCACAATCTTCTATTATCAACAATAACTCATTCTTTTTTTCTTTATACCAGTCTTCGGACATTTTATTGTCGATCATTACAGGATACCTTCCTATTTGTTCGTGAGGGAATGATAATAGAATAGATGGAGAGATCAGACCAATCCATGCCAGCCATCTTGGTGAAACAAAACTATTTTGGGTTTTTTTGTTAGTAATACCATAAAGGTTAGAAAAAAGTCCATCTTCCCCCATTACAATATCAAAAGATCTAATTGCACCATGTGTAATCACAAATGATTTAATTTCAGATTTCCATTGATTGGAGGTAATATCTAGAAATGAATTAACAAAATTTTTTGAAAAACCTAAATCACTGGTTGTTTTTTTAGCTTTATCTATTGCTTTTTGAACTCTTTGTTGTTCTTTGATATACTTTTTTTTGTTTATTGTTTCAACTAATTCAGAGCGATATGTTTCGATAAAATTATCAAAGAAATTTAACGGTATGTTGCTTTGCATTTGTTGAATTTCTTCTAATGCTTTTTGAACTTTTGAATCATCTTTTATTTTTAAAGAATATTTCCAGACCTGATTCATTTTTTTATGATATTTTAGTCCATCAAGAATACTCTTCAATTTTTCTAGTATAGAAATTACTTTGTTTACTTGTTCTTCTAATTCCTCACCTCTGCTTCTTCTATCAAATTGATTATCCAGATCAATAATATATCTAAAATATTTTTCAATTAATACAGCAGAGGGGAGATGTGTTTTGAGTGATTTTTCGGATTCAAAAATTTCATCGATTTTTTTTCGATAACAAAAAGCCTTGATAGCCATCTCTAATCCTTGCTGGGCGTGGAATGCAGATAATCCAAATTTTTCATCATCAAATAATTTTTTAGATAATGCAATATTTTCGTGGGCTTTATTGATCTGATATTCCCAAAATTCCATAGTTAATGAATACACCCAGTCATTAATAGAAATAATGAATTGAATAATCATCCTTGTTTGAATATTGTAAGTGCAAGGTTAGGTGTGAACCTTAAAACTTTAGAAAATTGCTGTAGGCAGAATGTTGGGTTCACGTATGGTTCTGAAACTCAATTCATGTCAACATCTTAAAGATCTGAGAGTGTCAATATTAATTTAAAAAGATATGCTGTAAAATAATTCCAGCAATACAACTCTTCAAGTGAGATTTATAAAATTAGTTTGACACTGATGTCTCAAAATGAATTACTTTTGTAGTAGCAGTTACAACAGCAGTTGATCCTCCTCCGCTTAGAGGTGGTGGTGATACGTGATGGTCCTAATCCTACCCAAGTAAACTAACATGTATTTTGGTTTAGGATTTGACATATGTATGACTTATCTAGGGAAGGAGTTTCTCTCCCCCATGTGTTGAGAATTAGCCTCAACGGTATATTTTATGTAACTAATCTCTCTTTAGAGGAGAGAATGTATACATAAATTATATATATTTTATGTAACTAATCTCTCTTTAGAGGAGAGAAAGGTGACACAAAATATACGACTAGGACCACAGGAAAACAAGTTACTATTCAGCCTAGAGATGAAAAAGATGAGTATCATTACATTCAATGATATCAGAAATATTCTCAAAGGAACTGATTCTGCGATATGGAATGTAATCGAAGGGCTGAAAAAAAAGAAGAGATTACAAGAGATAGAAAATGGCAAATATCTTCTAGTGCCAGCCAGATCTGGTCCTGATGGGAATTGGTCGGAAGATCCATGGTTAATTGTACCTCAATTGATTGACGAGTATTATGTAGCATTTTGGACCGCAATGAGTTTTTGGGATATGACAGAACAAATACCTTACACTATTTTTGTAGCGACTCCAAAAAGAAAGAAAAAGCGGATTCTAAAGTTTGGTAATCAAAAATTTCAATTTGTAACAATATCAAAGAAAAAATTTTTTGGATATATTGAAGAAAAAATAGGAAAAAATCATTCTTTTAACATTGCGTCTAGAGAGAAAACAATTGTTGATGGATTGACTCATCCTGAATACTGTGGTGGAATAGTAGAAGTTACAAAAGCAATGTGGAATTCAAGAAAAGAGGTAGACTGGAACAAAGTTTTAGATATGTCAAAAAAAATTAAAATAAATGTAGTTTTACGAAGACTTGGTTATCTGTTGACTGTTCTTGATATTGAAAATGATGTTGCAAATAAAATAAAAAAAGAAATAACTCGTTATCCATATCAATTTCTTGATCCCAGTACTGAGAAGAATCGAATTTCATATTCAAAGGAATTTGGTTTAATCTTAAATAGAACAAAAGAGGAATTGGTAAGCTGGAGAGATTACTAGATATGGATATTGATGAAATGAAATCATTGGGTGGTAAATACGGTGTATTTCCAGAAACTATTCAAAAGGATTATGCGGCAACAGTTCTATTAGTTGTGATTTCAGAATTTCCAAAAATAACAGAAATGGTGTTTAAGGGTGGCACCGCATTAAAAAAAATATATTATCCAGAAACAAGATTTTCAGAAGATCTAGATTTTACGTGCTCTATTGATGTTTCAGAAGAATTAGAGGCTATGTTAAAAGAGAAAATTAAAGAACTTGATGTAAATTTTACAGAAGTTAAAAAAATGGACACTTCGGAAAAAAGTAGAAAATATTCTGTAAAATATCTAAATTATAATAATTTTGCAATGTCTGTCAAAATAGATCTTAGTCTAAGAGAGGAGGTGATTACAAAGGTAGAAAATAAACCGATTCAGCATTTTTATAATTTAGGAAACAATGAGTTTTCTATTCCTAGTATGAGTATTGAGGAAATTATGGCTGAGAAAATACGAGCATTAACTTACGCACAAAAACCTCGTCATTTGTATGATATGTGGTATCTGTTTCAACGAGGCATTAAACTAGACTCAAGTCTGGTAAATTCAAAATTGTTATTCTATAAGGAAGAATTTTCCCTAGATAAAATAAAAAAAGGAATCGATAAAATGAAAACGGATTGGAATACGGATCTAAATCCGTTATTACCATCAGTACCATCATTTGATGAAATATCTAAAAATGTAATCCAAAATATTGATAACTCAATGAAATGAAAACAAAGTTTGATGTTGGTCAGAGTTCCATCCTTGAGCGAGATTTGCAAAATTAGTTTAATACTTTAACCAGGTTTAGAAGTGATGAGTATACAAGAATTCAATATCTGTTTTTGATATTAGTTGTATTCTGAATATTATTTGTATGTCCAATTACGATGTAAATTCTCTGCAAATATGCTATGGTGATCATATGTAATGACTATTTTAACAAGTTTTGTAAAATTACCTACAACGATTTTCTGGAAAAAACATCAAATAATTTTTGATTTTATTACTTCTCTGAGCCAAAGATCCTCAAGGCTGTCTGACCTTGTTCAGTGATAGAAACTTCACTTCTTCTCCCACTTGATTCCACAGTAACAAATTTCCATGTCTTTTCCATATGATCCAATATCGAACGCAGTTGACTATGTTTAGCAGCATCGCTTAGGTGAGTAATATGTTCATCCCTAATTTTGATTATTTTTTCTGCTTCAAGTTTTTCTATAAGATGTGATTTTCTCATCTTTCCACCATCTGTATTCAATAGTGATAGAATCAACATTTCGTTTTTGGTGGGTTTCATTATGTCATAGACAGGAAGAATTTCAGAATCTAGAACTTGTTCTGTCGGAAGATCCATATGTTTTGTTGTCGGATAACGAACCGGTGCATAATATGGAGTTACAATATTCCAGAGCATTGAGGATATCATACCAGCAATGGCGGTAATTTTTGTTCCAGTCGATACATTGATGTAAACGTGGTTTCCTTTTTCTTGCAAAATTATTTCTCGGAATTTTTCAATACAATCATCAAGATTCCATATATCAACAAAAATTTCTTCAACCTTGATGTGTTTGTATTTTTGTGCAAGTTCTTTTTTGATCTGACTGTAGAACTTTGCTGCGTTATCATCTGCCTGATATGTAACAAGGTAAACCTTATCAGCCTGCATGCGGATTAGAGGTTCAGTGACCCTGAGAAATTCATATCCGACAGGTGCAATATGCACTCTTAGATTTGTAGACATAGGTAATGTTCTTTAGGTAATTAACCTTATTAACCTTATTAAGGTAAACAACCTTAAGTAATCAAAGAGTATTATAGTAACTAATGACAGAAGAAAAAACAAATCATAATGAAAAGGTAATCTTAGTCAACAAGAAGCAAATCAAGGTTACTGAAGACAGTCTAACAGGTAAGCAAATACTAGAGAAAGCAGGTTACAGTGTTGACCAGTATGATCTTTTCTTAGTACATGGACAGAATAGCCAGAAAATAGGATCAGACGAAAAAATAGACATCAAGAATGGAATGCACTTCAATGCAATTCTGAAGAGTGTGCCATATGGATGATACCTGATGAACTGGTGCAAGATTTACAGGTCTTAAAGGAACATGGTCTTGAGTACACAATAACTGAGTTGGACTCAAAAATTTACATTGTGTTCAAGGACTATCTACTACCTGAGTGTCTATACAACATAGACAAAACAGACCTGATGATCTTTACCACTCCTCATTATCCTAATGCCGGCTTTGACATGTTTTGGGTTGATGAGAAATTACTCTTGAAGAATAATGAAAAACCAAAGGCAGGTGATGTGATTGAAGTGCACATGCAACGAAACTGGAGGCGGTTCAGTTACCATCCGTACAACGGAAAACCTTGGAATCCAGGAGAAGATAGTGTGATTAGTTTTATGTCATATGTAGATCAAAGATTACGGATGGGTGATTAAGATGTGGACAGTAGTATTTCCAAAGAAACTATATGATGATCTTAACAAGTTTTTGTTTAGCACTAAATACGAAAACGGATGTTTTCTATTAGCAAACTCCTACAAGGTAGCAGACAAACCAGTAATACTCATAACTGAAATAATCAAACCGGATAATGATTCATGGGATCATAGTGGTGAGCACTCACTTGAACCTAGTTCATCGTTTATCAACAAATGTGTCGTCATAGCAGACTCAAAAGATCTTAGTCCAATTTTTGTTCACACACATCCTCATTCTCTGCATCCAGCAGGATTTAGTTTAATTGACGAAAAATCAAACAAGAGGATGTTTGCAAATCTCTCACAAATATTGCCAGAAAAACATCTTGGCAGTTTTGTGTTTAGTAGACATGGTATGTGTGGTGTGATATTCAATGAAGGTAAAATACAGGATGTTTCAAAAATAAAAACATCAGGTAAAATTCTTGACAGTTACGCTGGTGTTGGATTCAGTGGAAAGACAGATGTGGTTGATGTCAAATTTGATAGACAGGTACGAGTTTTGGGAGAAGCTAATCAAAAGAAGATTCAAGAGATGACCATAACATTAGTTGGGTCAGGTGGAACAGGTTCACCATTGGCTGTACAGCTTGCTCGTATGGGCATAAAAAAACTGAGGATTATCGATAAGGATGTAATTGACATAACGAATCTACCAAGGATTTACGGTGCCAAAGACACTGATATAGGTAAGAGTAAAGCAAATGTTTTGAAAAAACACATCGAATGTTTTTCCAAAACAAAAGTAGAGGCAATTCAAGCTGACATTGTAAAAGATGACGTTGTTTTGCAAATAATTGATTCAGATGTGATCTTTTCTTGTACTGATAATCTCACAAGCAGATCCATATTGAACGATATTTCAATACAGTACTTTATTCCATTGATTGACATAGGTTGTAGAATTCACAAGAACAAATCAGGTGCAATTGATCAGGCGGTGATGAAAGTTCAAGTAGTTACTACAGATACAGCATGTCTCTGGTGTAATGGCACACTGGATGGAAAACTGATCATGCAAGAATCTTTGTCAGATGGTGAAAAGAAAAATCTTGCAAAAGAAGGATATTATGAAAACATAGACAAGCAACCTAGTATAATTTCAATGACTACAATGGCTGCAAGTATGGGAGTAAACAAATTTCTTAATCTTCTCGGCATTTCAGGAACTGAATACGAGTCTCAAACACAGATAGAACTAAAAGATGAATTTATGATCAGTTCATCTCCCCAAATCAAAGACAACTGTATTTGCCAAAAAAGAAGAGGTCTGGCAGACAGGAGAAAGGTTGCGGTGTAAAGTTGCCTACAAAACAAAATAATAAAGACGGGGTAAACAGTACAACATTAGAATTAATTGTGAGCGGTTGTTGGATTGAACCACATTCTAACATTACATATTTGGAAAAAAGTGAGTTCAAAGTAGAATTACAAAATAATTCCAACAAAGAAATCGAGATCATAAAGCTAAGCTGCCAGTTTCAGACTGAGAATAGTGTTCAACCCAAGATTTTTTCATTAGAACCAATGATTTCAGTAAAGCCACAAAATTTGAAGTTTTTCAGGATTCCCTTCATAGTAGATCTTTCACTAAGACCAGGTACCAATTATGCAATTTTGGAAATAGTTTATCGATACAAAGGAGAAATTGATTTGGTTTCAGTATCATTCAGCTATCCAGAAACAAGGTATATCATGATCAATTCCAAACACTCACCGGAAAAACACTTCTTCATAAGTCATAAAGACCCACAGCAAGAAGAAATAGCAACTAGATTAGACCAAAATCTGATAAAAATTGGTTACAGAGGATATATTGCAGAAAACGACAAAAAACCTGGAATCGATTTGTGGAAAGAAAAAATCCTACCAAAAATCGATACTTGTGTAGCATTAGTGGTTCTGTGGACAAAAGAAGCCGCTAGTAATCCAGAACAGATTTTACGGGAGGTAAGACGTGCTAAAAGCAAAAAGAAGAAAATTGTTGTGCTTGCAGAGAATGATGTTTACATACATGATATATTCAAAGGCACTAAGGAATACACTAGTGTAGATAGCAAAATCAATGAATTAGATCTCATACAACTGGTTGAACGTATAGAAAATACTCATCAATCTGGAGGTTATACTTCGCAATGATTCATTCTAATCACTAAATCTAACTGTAAGTAGCCTATAATCCACTACCCTAGAATCTAAAGTATCTTTTTGGTTTGATATGTTAAAACCATAACATCACATCATTTTAGGATATAATCATCCCGTATTTTAGAAATTATTTTTAGACGTATTCAGATTTTTCTTGGTCAACTTTCAGAATATAATTTGCAATTGGAGTATTTGACATAATGGATGAAATTTTGAATTTTAGTACCTTTCCATCATGATTTTTACGTTTAAAGCAATATGCGGTAATTTTTCCAGCATTATAGTTGGTTTCAGATCTATCAACTTGTAATCTACAACCGCATTTGACACATTTTGGTTTTTGAAGAATTATGCTGAATTTTTTACCCATGTTATGTTAATAACAACAATACTTGATAAAACCAACTATGAATCTATTTTATTTCTAAACTTTTCAAACCAACACCATGCTCTTGTGAAAAATCAGTCAAGGCATGATTCCATTTCGTATACCATTTTTTTAATTCATCATCATTTTCAAAGATAGAATTCCATTGTTCTTTTTTGCAAAGAAAATTCAATAAAGTATAAAAATGAAATGAGATTATACTTCCAATTGTATCATAATCTAATGAATGATGTCTTTTAATAATAGTAAAATCAAATTTTGCATTATACTCATTATAATTAGAAATATCATTTAACCATAACAAAACTTCCAAAGGTTTACGTATTGGATAAAGTATCTTGGTTGCAGGATTGGCAGAAATTTTTTCTTTCAAGGATTTTTTGAAATGCGTATGAAGGTATTTTTGATCTGAAAGTACAATGTCATCTGCAATAAATAGTGCAGTGCTTGCAGATGGATAAAACGGTATTATTGATTTCGCATCTTTGAAAAATTTTAATTCAACCTGAGAAAGATAATCTTTTGGTAATTGTCCATCAAAATAAAATAACCGTTTTTTTTGATGTAACCACTCTTCAAGAATTTTATTTCCAGAATTCATCATAGTCTGAACACGGTGATGGTAAATTGGCTGCATTAATTTAAATAAATTTAACGATGTCCAAACTCCTAAAATATGTGCAGAAAATGTTTGATTTTCATAGTTTTTAAAATAAAATTGTATCCACCATTCTAATAAAACATAATAGCTAATAAAGCAAGTTTTTCTGATTTTTTCTAATCGATTATTTTTGAATATCATTGGCAATAATGCATCATTAATATCCATAATCTTTTGAATTTTCAAAATAAAAAAATCATTTAAAATACCTTGGGCATCATGAATTAATTCATTACGTGTTCGTTTAGTGTTATTCAAAATATTCTCAATTAAAAGAATCAATCCTGAATGAGAAAGAGAGTATTCAATATCAGTTTCACTATTTATAATAACTCCTATGTTTTTTTTAACCAATTTTTTTACTAATAATCCATATCCTACTAGATCATCTAAAAAATAATATAACGACATGACATTACAAATTTGTTTGTTTTTTAAAATTACTGGTTTCTTTTTTAATATTTTCGATACTGTACATTTTTTAGTTGTACCAATTATGTCTAAGAGGAGTAATCGGTCATCTAACTTCTCCAAATTTTCTTTAACTGAAAATAGGTTTTTTCTAAATAATATTTCAAATAAAATTGGGGAGCATTCAAGATCTATTTTCAAACATATTTTGAGAAAAAGTTTTAGAATTTGATCTAATTCGGCAGATAAAAAAATTTGAAGGTTTTCAGAATCTTTGTAAGTCGTATCAAAACAAAGTATAGTTATTTTCCAAAATTCATTCGAATTCATATTTTCATCAGGATCGACAATTAGACTCACAAATCCAGAATGAGTTAAGCCAAAAAATTTGGCATTCCCGGGTTTCTTCCGATTATATGGAATGTTAAGTTTAGTCAAAATTTTCTTTTGAACAAGCTCACCTACTAAAGTATGGACATCAGAGTAATAGATTCCTGTAGCTTGACTAATACCAGTTTTTGTTTGGATTGGATTTTTTTTAAAACTACGTATAATTTTTTTCCAATTTTTCTTTGATTTTTTATCCCAAATTTGTGCTTGATTTATAGTAATTCACCCTATTATTACTTCAATTTCCTATAATATAAGAAAGTACTAACAAGTACGCATGAGACCAGAAATATCCTCAAAAAATTGCCAGGAGGCATATGACATTACAGGCTTTCCTCCTAGCACTACCTTTGATGATGTACTTGCACAATTGATAGCTCTTGCCAATGGCAGAACTAAGGAGCGATCTAGGTGATAATATGTTTAAAGAGAAACAACTAGAAAAAGCCAATCATTTACGCTGTAGAACAGATAAAACTAAATTCAAAACTATATGCCCTAAGTGTAAAAAAACAGGACATTCAAAACTTTTCAACTCTCCTGAAAATCTCTGCAGGCATTTGGATCAATCACATTCATTTGATAGAAATGATTATCCAACTATCAATTATGTTATTGAAGTTTTAGAAAAAATTAGTCTAGCATTAAAAGAAAAAAGATCACCGAAAAAAGTTGCAGAAGCCGTGGAATTAGGAATGATAATAAAATGAATGAAGAAGATCATCTTGTTGGTAGATGTTGTAAAAGAAATTCAGAATATTTAGTACACTTTAATGGAAATCCATCAGGAAATTATGCTGTTTATCTTTGTAAACACCATTTCAATCAATCTCCATTTAACAGAAATATTTTGAAAATTATACCAATTGGTGAATCATAATTTGATATATTCTAGAGATTGCAAATATTGTCCAGGAAATTATCTAATCTACTGGGATAGTAAAACTGAAAAATATTATGATGATTCAGAATTTACAATTGCACATAAAAGACATAATCTGAATAATGTAGATAATGAAGAATTAAAACAAATTAAAAAAATTCAGAAAAGTCTTTTGAGAAAAGTGCAATACATGGATGAAGATCTCAAAAAAATTAAAAATAAACTAGGATTAAATGATGTCCAATAGTAATCATGATTTTAACAATAATTCAGATTATATGAAAACAAAATACAATCCTAGAGATCCCGATATTTTAACAAAAATAGTTCAAGGATTTGGTTCAAAAATAGTTGGAGAAGAAAATAACATCAAGATATTGATGTTGGCGGGTATCTCTAAAGATTTACCAAAGAAAAATAGGATTTCTATTATTATTACCAGTCAAAGCAGTGCAGGAAAATCCAATCTTCTCAATACTGTTTTAGAGCTCTTTAAGGAAGATGTTATTGACTTTACAGAATTCACACCTGCCTTTTTGAATAGGCAGGAATTTGACATGAATGGGAAGATCTTCAAATTAGAACAGATGGAAAAAACTAATGATAAAAATCAAGTTACTCTCTCAAACATCAAATTTTTGCTTACCGAAGGAAAAATTCGAATGGGATTAGTAGAAAAAAACGATAAAGGGAAAAACACCCCTACAACTCTTGAAGTCAGAGGATTTCCAGTTTTCTTTTCAACATCAACTAACTATAACATAGATCCTGAATCAATTAATCGTACCCTCCTAATGCAAGTTGACGAATCAGAATTACAAACAGGTAAGATTGTTTCACATATTCTCGATTCATATGCAAATCTCATAATTAATGACTCATGGCAAGTAGAACTTGAAGATCTAACTAAACTAGCTCAGGCTTACAAGTATTTAGCAAAACACACAAGAGATATAGCCATCCCTTTTGGAAAAAAACTAGAAAAACAAATTCCGATTTCAGAAATTACAATTCGTCGCGATCTACCAAAAATTTTGAATCTTACTTGTGTTATTGCCTTTATTCATGCATCAAACAGAATCAAAATTCAAGATACCAAGGGGGAACATTTTATAACCGATAATTTTGGTGAGACAGAAAAACAGTATACATATGCAATTGTTGCTGAACCATCTGATTTTAAAGAAGCATTGGACATTGCAGGAACTACAATTCAACAGACATTAAATAAAATAAATAAATCTTCAATGGACATTTATGAAAAATTTCTAGAAGTATATAGACAGAAATTAGAAGACAATTCTATATCAGGACAGAATATGACATTAGATGGACAAAGTAATGAAGTAGGAGTTACAATTAAAGAAGTATCCAAAGTAACAAAACTAAGTCATAATAGAACACGAGAATTAGTCAATCAGTTATACAATGCGGGCTTTTTCTTACGAGAGCGAACAAAAACACGAGAGTTTGTATATTATCCAACTGGGAAAAAATTTGAAAATATAAAGATCGAAGATTTGACTTTTTCAAAAGACGAATTAGATGAATGGTTAAAGGAACAAATCGGCACAAACAAGGAAAGATTAGAGATAGTGCATCCTCAAAATCGTAATTTCATGTCATTCGGATAAGCCAATTTTGAGCCTTTTTATCCTAAAAACGGCTATTTTTGGCACGATTTGAAATATCGTGTTTATTCTGTGACTTTCTTGAAGATTTGAGATAAAAATACAATGTTTTTTCTAACACGATAATATGAATTAGTCAATTAATCAATCATCTTAGGTTGTGGTTCAGTACAAACAACTCTCAAATATTAAAAATGTAGACGAACACATGTTTCAAAAAGAAATTGCAAACAGAATTTTACAGTGAACAATTATTTGATTGTGAATGGCATGAGTTTATCAATCATCTAAACGAGTGTGAAAAAATTAAGAATCCATGATTTTGTCTGTGATTTGCTGCTTGTTTGAATTAATCCTTGGCTTTTTCAACTTGAACAAATTATAATATTTGTGAAAAAACCAGAATTACCCTACTACCCAGAAATGCCAGACATGGCTAACCGTTGTACTCATTATCCTAAAATAAAAAAACAAAGAGACTCTCCAGAAGATCACAGCATACTTGAAAATCATCACATCAAATGTCTGATATTTGGACATAATTGGAAATTCAAAGAAGATAGGTGGAAAATTGATGCAGATGAAGAAACGGACAATCTAGATCATTTTAGATTAATTGGAATCACTAGACAATGTAAAATGTGCGGAGAGATATGTTGGGAGTATTTTCCACATGATAGGTTCAAAAATTATTGGTCAGACACGACTATGGAATCTGAAGAAATTGAGTGATTTTACACCTAGTTTCAGAGATACAAAGCCACAAAAGTTCATGGATGAAGGATGGCTACGAACTGATGAACCTCAAGTGATTCTTTTCCAAGGAATGAGAGGGGCAGGAAAGGGAGTGGCAGTAGACAGAATTGCTGAAGAACTATACAATGAAGGCATTACTGTCTTGCATCTTTGGGGAGCACGCTCTTTTGAGAATTTGTATTGGGCAATTAACAAAAATTGCAAACAGCATTATGATAAAATGAAAATTATTGCAGATGCATTCTTTGATAAAGATAATTGTGGAGCGTTAACCAACAAGTGCGCTGCAAAGGGATTGTATGATGAGGAATATAAAAAATATTTGGAATTAATGATTCAGCAAAAAATGATACTAGTTGGTGAAAATGAATACAAACTCACTGAACTTGGGCTTCAATTACATAAAAGAGAGTTGCTACACTGTAATTGTCACAAATCATATCCAATAATTTGGATTGTTCCAGATTATATTGAAGTTGATCAAGAATCACTTGACAAGTTTAATGAACAGTATTGGAAAGATCTCAAAGAATATAGCAAATATCTACTAGAAATAACAACAGATGAAAAACAATTGTTATTGCAAGGCAAATTAAAGAAACCAAAACAATTTGTACCAAAATCAAAAATCATTGTAAAGACAATAACGCCACCAACTAATGTTTTAAGAAAGGAAATTTTTCAGAAACAATTTACAGAAATTGTGTTACAAGCAAGGGAAGAAAGAAGAATTGTTGTAATGAATCCTGCAATATTTGAATATGCAAATGACAAATTTGATACTTTGGCTGAGATAATACGGATGATGCCGTATCTAATGAACAAGTCTGGAGTGTTCTCACCATTATCTGAATCCGATGTTGGCAAACCAAAAAAATACTGGACCAAACATCAAAAGTCATGGCACAAAGTTGTCATTGTGATAAATGAGCTGAGGTCAGTTGCACCATCATCAAGATTATCTGGAGAAAAAGAATCTAGTAAATCAAAAAAGGCAATCTATGACTTTATTCCAGAGGCAAGACACATGAAGACCTGGTTTTTGGGAGATTTTCAGAATCCTGAGGATCTTTACGCCGGAGTTCGTTACCAGGCAAACATTGTGGTAATCAAACGAGCCTCAAGAAACATTCTGGGCTCAGATTGGGGGTGGCTTTTTGATAAAATTGAGCAAGATAGAATTGGATTACTACGAAAGGCAGGAAAACGAATTGAAAGACCAGAAGACGTTTGGAAATATGAAAAGCATCACAAGATCAGAAAGTATCTCAATGATAGACGCCCTAGAATTGATGAAATGTCTGATAATATTGGATATCTGACATTCATCAATGGGGAGGTTGCAAGATGGCGATTTGATATGCCGTCATTTCACCACAAAAAATCACTGGAAGATTTTCAAAAAGACACGGGCATAACTTGGAAAATCAATACAAAAAAGGCTCCAAAAGAACCTACTACAACAACCAATGTACATCAGAAAAAGACAGTCAAAGACGACATTCTCAAGAAAATCAATCACATGCATGTAACTGATGGTAAATCATTCAAAGAAATTAGAGATGAATTAGTTCAGTTGCAATCAGATGGAATAATTCCAAACATGAGCTATGACGATAAAGAACCCATCTACTTTAACAATTTATGGAATAGATGGAAAAAGAAATTAAAATGATTAATTTTCGATTAAAACTCTATGAAAAAATTATTGATTTAGGCGTAAATTATTTAATTAATTAACCATTAACCAAATTTCCTATAGTATATGGCGGTTGATTAATTGATTAGTGAATTGGTAGTTTAGTTTTTTGAAATTTCAGACTAAAATACAATAAGGAATGATAATGACCAACTACGCATCACATCACACGTGTGTGGAAATATTTACAGAATGGATATTCCATTGTCTTCAAGCCATCGGACTTTGATTTCATAATTTGGCATGAATTTTCTAACTAGATGCCAAAATCTATCTGAATGATCTTTTACTTTCAAATGACATAATTCATGAATTATGATATAATCTATAATCCTAGGGGGTGCTTTGCATAGTACTTCATTTAAGATAATTATATCTTCTTTAGTGGCAGAGCCCCATCTTGATTTGAGTCTCTTTACCAAAACTCTTGAGGGAATCAATCCTATTTTTGAGGCTAATTTCCAGGTTCTTTTCTCAAGATAGTCTAAAGTTCTTGTTTTAGTTTTGATTTGTTTTCTTTTTGCCCTATCAGAAAATTCTAATTGTTTTTTGAAGATCCATTCTTTCTTATCAGAAACCATTCGTTTAATCTCTGATTCTTTTTTTGTAATCGGGGTTTTTACTTCAACGCCTTTTTGATCCACTATAATTTGAGATGTCTTTCTTCTTTTGCTTTTGGTAATTGTATAGACAATACTGCTTTTACCAAATTTTATTTTGTCTTTCATAGGCTGTTCTTTGCTATTGTAATTATTTTATCTGATAGTTCATCAATTTTATCTTCACTAAACTTTGCCTTACTTAGAATTTCATATAGAGTTGCCCTCATATTTTTCTCTACACTGGTTTTAGTCTTCCATCCAACTAGACTGATCTCGTCTTTGAATTTGGAATAGAGTTGCTTTGTAATTTCTATAGAGTCTTTTCTGTCTTTGTCTTTGTTTAATTCCCCATACAGTGCAAACTCAAATCCAGTTGCCTCATAATTCCCAAATACTTTCTTTCTTTCCTCTTCTTCTGCTAGTGCTTGTTCATAGATTTTTTTGTAGAGTTCTGGATTTGTAAAGTAATTTGCATTTTTCTTTCTTCTTTCTGTTTCTTCTATAATGATTCTCTCTAGTCTTTCGCGTAGTTTTTCATAGTATGAAGGATTGTTTGGAGCCAGTTCATCAATTACTGCTATAGCCCTTGTTTTGATTAATGCTGCCTTTGCCCTATCACTTTTTACTTTCTTTGATACAAATGCAAGAAAATTCTCATATGTTACTTCCATCGGATTGATTAGCTCAGAGATATTCAAAGAACGAATATGATCATCAATTAACTGCTGTATTTTCTTTGCATATGGTTTTGTACTAGGTTTGACTCCTTCGTATCTTGTGCGTATAAGTTGCCTAGCCATACTTGCAAATTTAAAATCATCAAGATACGGCTCTGCCTCTTTTCCAGGCATTACCATATCAAGTGCCTTTGAGAACATTTTGAAATCATACTCTAGCTTCTCCCTCAAGTCTGCTGGTTCAAATAGTTCAATTATTTGATCATAGTTGTTTTTGTCAATTCCTACAAAATATGACATTACATCAAGATGTCTTTCATGTAATTCCCTTAGTTGATTATCAAGGGGTTCCAATGCACCTTCAATGTCTTGCTCTTCAAACATTTCAAGTGCTAGTTGTAATTCTTTTGTAACTCCAGAATAATCTACAATCAATCCATATGTCTTTGCTTCATCATACGGTCTGTTTACCCTGGCAATAGCTTGAAGTAGATTGTGTTCTCGTAATCCCTTGTCAAGATACATTACTTGACATATGGGTACGTCATATCCTACAAGTAACATATCAACAACAATTAGAATTTTAGTTGGATCTTCAGGACTCTTGAATTTTTCAGATTCTTGTTCTCTTTGTTCATTTGATAGAAAAAATTCATCCCAACTTCTTTCATCTTTTCCTTTTTCTCCAAGATTTAATGTCATGATTATTTTTGATGGTGGTGCGTTAAGCTTGTCCAGTTCTCGTTTGTACAGAACTGCAGCTTCCCTTGAAGATGCAACAATCATTGCCTTGTATCCATTTGGCAAAATATGATTCGTGTAATGATTTACAATGTCTAAGGCAATTCTCTTTACTCTTGATGTAGCTTCTGCTATTGCTCCTTTTGTGACATATTGTTTTTTGAGTCTGTCTTTTAGTTCTGGAGTAACTGATGGATCTTGTCCAATGATTCTCTCAAAGACTTGATCAATGGTGTCATCACCTTCAACAAATAGTTCTGGCAGTCTTCCTTCATATTTTATTGGAATGGTTGCACCGTCTGCCTGAGATTCTCTAAATCCATACTTGTCAAGTAATGGTCCAAATATACGATAATCATCTCGTTCTTTCTTTTGGATTGGTGTCCCAGTAAAGGCATAAAACACTGCGTTAGGCATGGCTTTACGCATCTGGTGTGCATTTACCTTAAACTGACTTCTATGAGCCTCATCTACGAGACAAATTACCTTCTCATCTGTATGAACTCCTTCGCTTACTGAAAATTTATCAATAATTGTCATGATGGTCTTACCTCGTGGATTCTGCAATAGTTCTGACAGATGTTTTCCGTTCTTTGCCCTGATTGGTGCAGGAAATCCACAGCTCTTGAATGTCTCATGGATTTGCTTGTCTAATTGTTTTCTGTCAGTAATAATTACAATTGGAGGATTTCCAAACTTGAACATTAGTTGAGATGCAAACCAAAGCATTGAAAGTGATTTTCCAGAACCTTGAGTATGCCATATGACACCGCCCTTGTCTTTAATGTCATCGTCTTTTAATCGGGCAACAGATTTTGAAACTGCTCTGTATTGCTGATGTTTTCCAACTTTTTTTATTTTTTGTCCGTTAATTGTTTCATAAATTACAAAGTTTTGCAAATGATCCAGTAAATTTCTTTTAGACAGCATCCCAGCAATTAAAATTTCTTGCTCTCGTAGCCTTCCATTGCATAATTTTTTTACATCTTCTTCAGAGAAAGGATATGTACTTGCCCATCTTGCATAGTAATTGATGTGTGATTGTATAGTTCCGACTCTTGCCAAAGTTCCACATGTGGCAATCATTGCATGATTGTAATAGAATAATCTCTCATATCCTTGTCCAAAATTTTGATAGTGTGTAAAGTTTTTTTCATAAGCTTGCTCTATTGGTCTTGGAATTGTTGGGTCTTTGCATTCAATTAATACTAGAGGGATTCCATTTACAAAAATTACAATGTCAGGAAAAATTGGATTTTTGAATCCTTGTATTTTGAATTGATTTGTTACAAGAAAGTCATTATTATCTACATTTTCAAAATCAATAACTTTGACTGTTTTTTGAACTGGACCATCTCCAAAGTTTTGTGTTACAACTATAGGATCTAATCCACCTGATTGAGATAATTCGATTAGTTTTGCCCGTATTTTTTCATTAGTGTCAACTGGCGGCAAGTGATGTGGATATCTACTTTCTTCTAATTGGGTAACTGCGTCCTTGATTCCATCATTATCAAGATCTGGATTTAGTCTTTTGATTGCCTCTTCTAGTCGATCATAAAGTAGGACATCACCATATTTTTGACGGGTTCTGTTTAGTTCAGCCTGAGTTTTGTACTCGTATCCCATAGCCACGAGTTGTTCGAGTGCTGGAAGCTCTGATTCTTGGGCTTCTGTACCTTCTCCTACGTCAAAATCCATGAGTAAATCAAGTCACTGAAAACTGTCTTAAAAGAATGGCGTAAAATCGTACTTTATGAAAGAAGTATGTTAAACTGCAACTCTAATTTGTCCAGTGAGTAACTTTTGCATTAAACCTTCTTTGAGAGTTTCAAGATAGAGTTTACATTCCTGTTGTTTTTGTATTTGAGAATCAACATCAAATAGTATGGATGTAATTTTTTGTTGTTCTTGTAATGGCGGTAAAGGAATAAATAATTTTAACCATTCTTCAAGCTTGAAAACATATTTTTCTAAATGCACTCCATGAGTTGTCAGAAGTATCATATTTTTAAAGATTTTAGTTTGTGAAAACCAATCAAGATAATTTATTAATAAAAATTCAGAACCTGAAAAAATAGAATATTCATTAGACACAACAGAATTGTCAAACGAATCAGGTATCATACAACATGCATTATGAATTATTTGACGTCTTGAAATAATAAATTGACCACTTACAGTTTGAAATTGAGTTTTAGTAAGAATTTCTTTTCCTTTTACAATATCACGTAATTCTATTCCTTCATGTCTACGTTTTACTATGATGCGTTTATAAAATTCATCATTTTTGAGATTTATAGTATTATTTTCTACAGTTATCACAGATTTTAATTGTTTTACTAACCAATTCTCAGGAATTACAATGTTAAGAGTTGGCTTACCAAGATTAACCTTCTTGAACTTCTTGTGTCCAATTCCTTTTGTAAGTAATTGCTGTATTAGAGCAATCTTCAATCGAGTTGTGTTTTGTATGATAGAACTATACCGATAGATTAAATCATCAACTGTATTCAACATAGTTGCAATTTTGCGTTGCTCCTTTAATTGAGGTAATCGAATCTCATAATTTTTGACATCAGACCAATTAGTTCGAGGCATTTTTGTACCTGCTGAAGTTGAAGATGCAAATGTAACAAATTCTTTCGATGAAAGTAATTTTACTAAAATTCGATTATCTAATTTTTCATTAACACTAAGTGGTAGAATATCTGTAGAACAATAGCCATCTTCCATAGCTAACCAAACCTTATTGAGTAATGGTCTTAATTTTCCATATAGAACATCACCTTTTTTGAAAATATTTTTGGCACTTGTGAATTGAGCAACATTGCCTCTGCCAAATAGTAAATTAGTTCCTTGAGAAATATGTTCTAGACCCACATAAAGATCTGAGTCGATATTATTTTCTTTTCTAATTTGACATAAATTTCCTAAAGTCTCAAAAATCCAGCCCTCAGGAATTTCTTCATAATTTCCAAAAATGGACTTAACTGGTTTGGATCCAATCTTTGATCTAGGCACAAAATCAAACCAGACTTCTTGTATTAAGCCATTTTCTATTCAATAAATAATGATTTACAGACGGAATGCTTAAACCACAAAAATTCAAAACTGAAAAAGAACAATAAAATGAAAATAGACCCAATCAAATCTTACAAAAGAAAAGATATTAGAAAAGAGGAGCTGTTTGGTAATGAAAAAGAACAATTTTCAATTTCAGACGAGAGATTACATGACTTTAAGAAATTTAAAGAATTTTGTCTAAAATCAGCAACCATGATAAAAAAAGGCAAATCAGAAGATTCAGTATTTGTTTTTTACAGTTTGGGCAAGACCAAATTACAAATCGGAACGTTATTCCAAGATGATACTGAAATTCAATATGTTGCAGCGGTTGAAAGAAAAACACTAGAAGATCTTTTAGAGAAATTCTTTAAAGAAAATCCATCTGCAAAAAGTGAAATATTGCAGGGCAAGGTAACATTAGAATCTCTAAAAACGCATCTCTGGAAAGCAGCTGATATTCTAAGAGGCTCACTCGATGCTTCAGATTACAGACAGCCAATAATGTCATTACTATTCCTAAAAAGGCTCAACGATAGATTTGAAGAAAACGTTGAAGAGTTAATTAAAAAAGGTAAAACAGAAAAAGAGGCAAAAAAAGAATTTAATCACGATTTTTTTGTTCCAGATGAAGCCAGATGGGAAAAACTTGCTGGTGTTAGAAGTAAAGTTGGCGAAAAGATTGATGAGATTTGTAAACTAATTGAGGAGAAAAATGATAAGCTTGAAGGAGTATTGACAAATACAAAATATGCAGATCCTAAAAAATATCCAGATAATGAATTAGCAGAACTGATTGCACATTTTAATTCCCCAAGACTAAGAAATTCAGATTTAGAAAAAGAAGACATCTTTGGCGATGCATATGAATATCTCTTGGAGCAATTTGCTGATGCGACAAAGAAAAGTGGTGGAGAATTTTTCACACCAAGAGAAGTTGTAAAATTACTAGTAAACGTTACACACCCAAAAGAAGGAATGAAGATTTGTGATCCTACATGTGGTTCAGGTGGCATGTTAATTGTATCTAGAAGATATGTAGAAAAACACGGAGGCAATCCAAGAAATCTCATATTAGATGGACAAGAATCAAACTACGGAAACTTGGCAATGTGTAAGATGAACATGGTCTTGCACGGGATTGTTGATTTTAACATAACATATGGGGATACATTATCAAATCCTCAGCTCATCGAGGGTGGAAAACTCAAAACATATGACAGAGTATTGGCAAATTTCCCATTTTCAATGGATTGGGACAACAAGGGAGCTGAAAAAGATGCCTACAAGAGATTCAGATTTGGAGTTCCACCAGCTAAGGACAAGGCAGACTTTGCATTTATTCAACACATGTATGCGGAACTAAATGAAAAAGGACAGGCTGCAATTATTTGCTCACAAGGAGTCTTGTTTAGAGGTGGGGCAGAGCAACAAATCAGAGAAGGGATGATTGCAGAAGATGCCATTGAAGCGATAATTGCCCTACCTGTAAATCTATTTTTTGGAACTGGGATTCCTGCGTGTGTACTAGTTCTAAACAAAAATAAACCAAAGGAGAGAAAAGACAAGATAATTTTCATCTATGGTGCCAAAGACTACAAGGAAGGAAAGAACAGAAACACACTACGTGATCAAGACATTGAAAAAATGGTTAAGGCATTTGATGATTTCAAAGACATTGACAAGTATTGTCATGTTGCAGATTTGGAGGAATTAAAAGAAAACGAGTACAACCTTAATGTTCCAAGATATGTCGATATTTCAGAACATGAAGAAGAAGTAGATATTCAAGCAACTATCGATGAACTCAAAAAACTAGACAAAGACAGAGAAGAGCTTGAACTAAAAGTCAAAGCAGATCTTAAGGAATTAGGATTCAAGATCTAGATTGCAAAAGCCCAAATCAGGATACAAGTTAGTAAATTCTCTTTTTGGGAAATCTGAAGAAATTCCTGAAGAATGGGAAATGCTGCATCTAGAAAAATTAGTTGAATCATACAAAAATGGTATCTATAAACCTGAAGAGTTTTACGGTAAAGGTATTCCTAACATTCGAATGTTTAATATACAAAATGGTGTGATAAATAAAAATAACGTTGTATTTTTAGAAGTAACAAAGGAAGAAGCAGAAGACTATGAATTGATTCCTTCTGACATTTTAATTAATAGAGTGAATAGTGATTATTTAGTTGGAAAATCAGGAATAGTACATGATAATTTTGGACCAGCAACATTTGAAAGTAAAAATATTCGTGTCAGAGTGAACCAGAAAATATGTAACCCTGAATTTCTTAATAGTTACTTTAATTCGAAATATTATTTTAATCAAATTTTATCATATATCAAAACTGCAGTTGCACAAGTAACAATTAACCAAGATGATCTTAATAGACTACTCATTCCAGTTCCACCATTAGAAGAACAACAAAAAATCATATCCATACTTTCTAACGTTGATAATCTGATTAACTCGTATGGCAAAGCCATAGAAACGAGAAAACGTTTCAAAACTAGTCTGATGCAGATTTTACTTACAAAAGGAATTGGACATACTAAACTTAGGAAAATTAAAACATATTTTGGTAAATTTGAAGAAATTCCAGAAAAATGGGAAATAGAACCCCTAGGTAAATTCGTACAGATTCTTTCAGGGAATTATTTTGAATATAATGAATTTTCTGATAATGGGATAAGAGTATTAAAAATTGATAATGTGATGTATGGAAAAATTGATTGGGAAAATCAAACGTTTCTTCCAAAACAATATCTTGAAAGTCACAAAGAATTAGTTTTACAAGAAGGAGACATCATATTAGCCCTGAACAGACCCATAACAAATAATGAAACTAAGGTGGCAAAGATAACTAAGAGTGATTCACCATCAATTTTATATCAAAGAGTTGGAAAATTTCAATTCTCAGACAAGTTTATTGATAAAGATTTTTTTTATGTTTACTTGAATAGTCCAATCTTTAAAAAAACCCTTGCAAGAATTTTAATTGGTTCAGATCAACCTTATGTAAAAACTACAGAATTGTTAAAGCAGGCATTACGATTACCTAAAAATCCAACAGAGCAACAAAAAATTGCTTCAGTTCTCTCAAATGTTGATTCCAAAATTAATGAATTAGAATCTAAAAAGATCAGTCTTGAAAAACTCAAAAAAGGTTTGATGCAGAAATTATTAATTGGACAAATAAGAGTAGTTTAAACTAAAACTAATGACCATTGAAAAAGCAGTTGAAATGATACAAAATCTTAAGAATGCAGAACTAGAAACAATCAAAATTGTTGGAGAAAATGACAAAATCACTAAATACATTTCTTCAATTGCAAAAGGAAAAGCAGACTATCTAGGAAAAATTTTAGAAGAAATCGAACCTAAAATCTATCCGTGTTCACATCCAAAGAAGTGGCATGATATTTCTGAGGGACAACTCTACTGTATGGGTTGCAATCAGAATCTCTAATTATTTTTAATCTTGAGTTCTATTTCATCACAGGAATTTTTTACATTCATAATTAAATTCCAAAGTTCATCTTTGTGTTTTTCATATGTTTCAGTTGTTGAGACAGCATCCGTTCTTGGATATCTACCAATAATTTCATGTGGATATGTCTCCATTAGTAAATCCACGTAATTTGTTAAAATATCAAACATTACAAGAGACTTTTCTAGCTCATTTAAGGATAAATTTCCTTTTATTTTTCCTTGCTTTTGCAAATTAATTATTTTTAATAAAACTGCAATCTCATCATTTGATTTGCTTTTAATTTCATTTCTTGATAGAATAGTCTTATTTTTCAATTGGTTTGCCGCTTCTTCCATATTTTCTGAAATGAATTGGATTTGTTTGGGGAGTTCTTTTGATATTTGTGCAAATTTGTCCATGTTTGGATTTAGGCGGTTCACAAAATATGCTTCAAAAGATTTTCCTAGTCTGCTACCAGTTCTTGACATTAAATCTACAAATCTTTCATAATCTTCATCTTTGACATCTTGAGTGATTTTTAGAGATTTTTTCCACCAATGAACTAATTTTTCATCATCATCTCTAATGGATTCAAATAACTTTCTCAAATGATCTATTATGTTGCTCATCTGTTCTAGAACCAAATGAAATGGGTTGGATTTGTCCGTGTTTCTTTTGATTATGTTGAATTGAGTAGAAATTGTAGAAAGTATACGAGGCATCTGATAATGCCCCAGATCTCTTGGTTTCTCAACAATTTTTGATTTTAATAGATATGCTTTGACAAATTTTTCCAAAGCCTGTTGTGCCACATATGCACTCATTTCATAGTCATGATTTTCTTGAAAAAGTGTCTGTGAGAGTCTAACATCTTTTCTTCCTCTTTCAAGAAACAATCTCCATTCTTCCATATCCAGATGATTGTTTTTGATCGTATTAAATCCATTTTGAAAAATGATCTTCGAATTAAATATTTGAATCAAATGGTGTAATGATAAGTAGAATTTTACATTTATTGGTAAGTCAATGTGTCATGTGAGACAATAAAATTAGCACGTTTTTGAAAATTTTTCCTAAAAAAAGCAGCTTGAAAGGCATTAGTGTAATGAAAAATAAGAGATTTTTGGCAAAATTAGGCAGAGTTAGTATAAAAAAGGCGTAGTAAACAGCTAGTACATAGGAGTTTATAATTTGGATGAAGAGATTAGAAGAGAAATTCGAAAAATAGCACTGCAAAATGCATTTGAACATGAGGGAAAAACTCAAGATAAAATTGTATTAGCAAAAATTCTTGGAACAAAACCAGAATTTAGATCCAAGGTAAAAGAAATTGTTGGTGATATTGCAGAAATTGTTTCGGCAGTTAATCAAATCTCGTTTGAGGAACAAAAAAATGAAATAGAAGGAAATTTTCCAGAAATTTTAATTCCA
>ERZ1292630.1229-Hain-H41-02um-R3-1229-length-25480-cov-10_pt1 | contig 25480 bp, 16 predicted proteins | sample MGYA00564408_ERZ1292630 | MGnify/ENA primary metagenome ERZ1292630 (study PRJEB36523, sample SAMEA6512641) | groundwater metagenome | collected 2019-01-08 | study: AquaDiva: Metagenomics assemblies of 32 groundwater samples
GGTATAAATTTTACCCCCAGAAATCTCCCAACTTTTTATAATAGGTTCTACAATTTTTTCGGAGCTATCATAAAGCTCCTCAATCATTGTTATAGATCCTATCTTATATTTTTTTTGGGAAAAAGGAACTATTTCCCCTGTCGCAAGAGCTAGTTTCCGAAAACTCTTGTCTTGCAACAAGCAATAAACGATACCTTCGTTTATTGCGATTTCAACCGTACCCTCTGGTACGATTATTTTTTTTCTGTGTCGCAAATTCCTTTTGCGACCAGAAGATTTCCTTTTGCGTCGCGGTATGGATACCGCTCCGCAAAAATTTTTTCAGCCATACCGCTAATTAGCAATACGCTGACAAAGAAAACTACCTTTTTCATTTTTTCCTCCTTTTACTCCCCAAGCAAAATGAAAACCTAGGGAGCTTTTATTTTTTATTTTTAAAGAACATTTTTGCCTTTATTTAAGCCTATTTTAATGTTTTTGTCAATTTTTTTTAATGTTTAGAGGTCGAACCTCCATATATTTATACTTATTTTGTTCAATTTTTATTTTTATTGTGTTTATTTTATTTTATGTTATTATTTTAACAAATAATTTAATATCAATTTATTTAATTTTTATGCGAATAGGAATTGATTGTCGAACAATTTTAAATCCAGAAAAAGATGATTTAGTCGGAATAACTCATTATACTTATCAATTAGTAAAACATTTAATCCATTTAAAAGATAGAAATGAATATATTTTATTTTTTGATAAAGAAATAGCTGGAAAAAATATTGCAAAATTCTCAAAACCATGGGTCAAAATAAAATATTTCCCTTTTTTACAATACAAAAAATTTTTACCCGTTGCTTATTCTCATTTTTTAATTTCAGCTTTTTTAAAAAGAGAAAATCTTGATATTTTACACTCCCCAACCCCCTATTTACCAGTGTCGTATAATGCGCCATCTGTAGTTACTGTTCACGATTTAACAATTTATAAATTTCCTCAATTATTCCCGCCCGGTCAATTTTTAAATGTCAAAATAATAATACCTAATGCCTTAAAAACAGCAAAAAAAATTATTGCTGTCTCTCAAAGTATAAAACAAGACTTAGAAAAAATATTTAAAATTCCCGAAAATAAAATAGAAGTGATTTATAATGGAATCAATAAAGAACTTTTTAATGAATCGCCAAAATTAGAAATAGAAAAAATAAAAAAACAATATCACATTAAAGAAAATTATATTTTATTTTTAGGAACGCTTGAACCACGAAAAAATATTGAAACATTAATTGAAGCGTATGAGTTGTTTCAAAAAAATTCTATTATAAAATATCAGCTGGTCATTGCAGGCAAAGAAGGATGGATGGCAGAAAAAATTCATAAAAAAGCTGCGCATTCTCCATATAAAAATGAAATTATTTTTACTGGATACATCAATCCAGAAAATTTAAATGCTCTTTTCTCTGAAGCAAAAGTATTTGTTTTTCCTTCTTTACATGAAGGATTCGGTATGCCAGTAATTGAAGCAATGGCAAAAAAAATTCCAGTAATTACTTCTAATATTGAATCGTTGCCGGAAATAACTGCTGATTCAGCTATTTTAATCAACCCTAAAAAAAAGGAAGAAATTTGTAAAGCGCTGGAATTAATTCTCAATAATGAAAAATTAAAAATTGAACTAATTAAAAAAGGATTTGAGAGAGCCAAAGAATTCTGTTGGGAAAAATGCGCTACAAAAACATTGGGAATATATAAAAAAATATAATTGCGCATTAGGAAAGTTATTCACAGAAAATTTGACAACATTGCTGAAATATTTATAATTATTTTCAGTTATTTATATTAAACATTAAATAATTTGGTCGATAATTAAGATTAAATGTTTATTTTTATTTTTATTTTATAATTCGTAATTTTACTACGGATTGAAGGGAAAAAAATAATTATGGCTATGGATATTAAAAGAACAACTTCTGAGGATTTCGATATGGAAGAAACAACAGAAACAAAATCTTCAACAAAATGTTGCCCTCCAAAGGGAAATGGTTTAGTCGTCGGTTTGATTATTTTAATTTTAATTATTGCTGGAATAATAGGTTATACATTAAATAATCAAAAAAATTCAGAGATAACAAAATCCGCTAAAGGCGCATGGCAAGGAGTATTTTTAACTAATGGTCAAGTTTATTTTGGCCATGTAGTAAAAGAAAATGCCAATGAAATCGTATTGAGTAAAATTTATTATCTTCAAGTAAAACAAGTGTTGCAAAAATCTCAAGATCCAAAAAATCCTGAACCACAAACAGCTCAATCTATTTCTTTAATTAAATTAGGCGATGAATTACATGGTCCAACAGACTCGATGAGAATTAATAGAGCGCAAGTATTATTTACAGAAGATTTAAAGAAAGATGGAAAAGTAGTTCAAGCTATTACTGAATATGAAGCTAAGCCTATAGCTGAAAAAACACCAGCTCCAGCACCAGCTCCAGCACCAGCTCCAGCACCAGCTCCAGAAATACCACCAGTTGAATAATTAGGATTTCAACAACTAAAAAGAACATGATTTAATTATGTTCTTTTTAGTTTGCAAAAGTTTGAAAAATAATATAGACTAATTTTGATTTTAAATTGAAAATTACTATTTTTTATGTCTTCATCTCTTTATCAAAAATATAGGCCGCAAACATTTGATGAATTAGTTGGTCAAAATCATATTAAAACCATCTTAGAAAATCAAATTAAAACTGATCGAATTAATCATGCATATTTATTTTCCGGTCCCAGAGGTATAGGGAAAACTACCTGTGCTCGCCTCCTAGCAAAAATAGTAAACTGTCAAAATAGAAAAAAAAATGAGATTCAATCCTGCAATCAATGCGCCGCTTGCAAAGAAATTAACAATGGAAAATCCTTAGATATTTTAGAAATAGACGCCGCATCTCAAACAGGAGTAGATAATGTCAGAGAAAATATTATTGAAAATTCTCGATTTGCTCCATATTTATTAAAATATAAAATTTTCATTATTGATGAGGTACACATGCTTTCTTTATCAGCCTTTAACGCTCTATTGAAAATTATTGAGGAACCACCTACTTATGTTATTTTTATTCTAGCCACTACGGAAATTCATAAGATTCCCAAAACAATTATTTCTCGTTGCCAACAATTCAATTTTAAAAAAATTACTTTTTCAGAAACAGTGGAAAGATTAAGTAAATTATGTTGTTTGGAAAAAATAAAAGTTGATTTGCAAGTTTTAAAAAATATTGCCTATCAAAGCCAAGGATATCTTCGTGATGCAGAGAGTCTTTTAGGCCAAATTTTAGTTTTGGGAGAAAAAAAAATTAGCATAGAGCAAGCCGAATTAATTATTCCTCATTCTAATTTTGATTTGATCTTAAAATTATTGAAATATTTTTTTGAGAAAAATAAAAAAGAAGCTTTAATTTTAATCAATCAATTAGTAGAACAAGGCATTGATTTAAAATATTTTATTAATGATTGTATTGAAATAATGCGAAAAATTTTATTAATAAAAGTAAATCCTGAGCTTAATAAATTTTCTCAAGAAATGGATAAAGAAATTGAAATAAAAATTTTAAATTTAGCGGAAAAAATTGAAACAGAAAAATTATCAAAAGCGATCCAGATTTTAATTGAAACACAAAAAGAATTGGGAGAAAATAATATTATTCAATTACCGTTTGAAATAGCTACATTAGAAATTATAAATATAAGTAATGAATTGCGAATTATAAATCAAGAAAATATCAACATATCCGAACAAAAAAATGAAGAAATAAAAAAACAACCAATAATTAATAATATATCAAGCGATATAAAAATATCAAAATATAAAAATGAAGAAATAAAAAAAAATAAAATACAAGAATGTGAAAACACAAAAATAGCAGGACTAAAAACATTGAAACACAATCCTCAAATTAATTTAGATAAAATTAAAAAAGAATGGAATAATGTTTTGGAAGAAACTAAAAAATGTAATCATTCTATTTTTACCTTTTTAAAAACAGCTGAATTAGTTTCATTTAAAGAAAATTTGCTACAAATTGAATTTAAACATAGATTTTTTCAAGAAAGAATTAATGACAGAAAAAATAAAGAAATTATTGAAAATATTTTAGAAAATATTTTGAAACAAAAAATTATTCTCAAAAGTGAAATACTTTCAATAGAAAATATTCTTTCAGAAGAAAATCAAGATAAATTTTTAGATAAAATTTTAAATGCATTTGATGGAAAAATTATAGAATAATTTTTTACATTTTATTATTCGGGGATCGTCTAATGGTAGGACATAAGGTTCTGGTCCTTGTAATCGGGGTTCGAATCCCTGTCCCCGAGCCAATACAGCTTAACTCTTTTTAATTTTACGCATAAAAAAACACGCGATAACGCGTGTTTTTTATATATTTCATTTTTAAAAAATTAAGAAATTACACTAACAATTTTCGTCTCTTTCAATTTTCCATTAAATTTCTTTAATTTTCGAGTAGAAAAAACCACTTTTCCATTACCAATAGCAAACAAAGTATCATCTTTCCCTCTTTTTACATTAATTCCCGGATGAACCTTTGTTCCTCTTTGACGAACAATAATGTTGCCTATTTTAGCAATTTGTCCGCCATAAAGTTTAACTCCCAATCTTTGTCCCTGAGAATCGCGACCCAACGCCGTTGAACCACCTGCTTTTTTATGCGCCATAAAATTAAAATGCAAAAGTTAAAATGCAAAATGCAAAACAACAATGCAAAAATTAAAAATAAAATTAAATTTTATATACTTTATTTATATACTTTAAAATGTTAATGATATAGGGATAATCCTTGCTTTTTATTTAAGGCAAAGATTATCCCTAGGAAAATGCAATACATTTTCCATTGGTGCCCCACCTCCTCTTCTAAACGTAATCTATTTAATGGTCATGCCTATCTAAGAATAAGCATGACTCGTTACATTATAGATTATATATTTTTTAAAAAAAGTCAATAAAAATTTACAGATTGATTTAATTAGACTGTTGATGCAATGTATTTAATTGTATTAAAGTATTATTTATTGGGAACAATTTTAAAGCTGTTTGCAAAAATTTTTCAGTTTTTTCCCGATCTTTCCCATAAAAAACTAATGTTTTTGCCATGTTTTCATAAGCTAAAAAGTATTGCCCATTATCAATTGCTTTTTGATAACAATCAACCGCTTTAGAAAAATTTTTTTCATTTTCAAAACTCACTCCTAAATTATTCCAATTGGTCCACCAAAAGGGCGCAATTTTTGTTGATTTTTCAAAATGAATTTTTGCATTTTTATAATCCCCATTTCTGTAAAGCTCTACTCCTAAATTATTTTCTAAATCAAAACTTCCGACTACCGTTATTATATCTTTTGAATAAAGGGTTAAACCATTTTTCCAATCTAAAGTTCTAATAAAACTTCTAGTTGAAAATAAAAAAACAATAATGATTCCAATAATTAAAATTGTTTTTTTATTTTTTATTTCTAATAATATTACTCCGATCATTCCTAATAATCCAATGATTGGGAAATAAAACCAACGATCAGCAACTGTCATATCCAAAGAAATTATTTGTAAATGCATTCCTATTCCAATTAGAAACCATAAAAAGAAAAAAATATAAACCATTATTTTTTTATTTTTTTTCTTTAATAAGTAAATAAACCCGGCTATTAGTAATAAAAAAAATCCAATTACTATTAATAATGGTTTCCAGAAATTTTGAAAATCAAATGTTGTTACTACCCAATGCTGACTAATGCCTAAGTTAATTGGATAAAAAAAATTTTGAAGATAAAAAAATATTATTTTTGGAATAGAAATTAATCTTTCGTAAAATTCTATTTTTGAAATAGGTGTTAAATTATGATTTTGAAATAAAATCCCTGCTATTTTAATTCGTAAAAAAAAGTAAATTGTTAAAAAAGAAAAATAGTATAACAATATTTTATTATTATAAAATTCCCATTTTTTATTGATTATTTTTTCTAAAATTAAATATGATGGAATCAAAAAAAAGAATCCAATAGCTGTTTCTTTAGAAAGTAATGATAATAAAAAAAAGATACCAACAAAAATAGGCATCTTTTTTTTAAGAAACAAATAAAAACTTATTAATCCAAAAAATAAAAACATTACTTCTTGAAGGCTAGAGATATAAACAACAGCCTCTGTATTTATTGGATGAATTAAAAATATTAATGAACAAAAAAGAGCTATTGGATTTGGGAAAAATCGTAAAAAAATTAAAAAAATTAAAATGCTATTCCCAATATGAAAAATTAAAGATAAAAGATGAAAGAAAAATGGATTTGGTCCAAATAAAGAATAAATTATTGAAAAACCAGAAGTCATTAAAGGTTTATAATAGAGACCAGTTAAACTATTAGAACCGCCAGAATTAAATGTGCTACCTTGAAAAAATTTTGGAAAATTGGCAATACTATGAATTGCTTGATTATTAATTATTTGTTCTTCGTCATCCCAAACAAAATTATTGGATAATGAAAAACCATAAATTAAAAAACCAAGGACAATAATAATCAAAATATTTTTTATGATATTTGTCATACATAAAAACAAAATTAAGTTAATGCAAAATTTTATTAATTTTTTCCAACCAAATAAATATCCAGTACTTCCAACTTATTGGCATATCCCATGCGCCAATATAATTAATTCGTCTAGATTGACAAAATTTTTGTTTAAATAAAGTAATGCCTTGCCATGGATGATTTTTTTTTGCTTTTTCTGGTGCTGCACCCCAAAAATCAAAGATTTCACAACCCTTTTCTTTGGCCTTTAGAATAGCTTTCCATACAATAAGATAAGTGGGCATTAATGAATGAAAATCATAATCCGAAGCAGCATATAAATAAATCGCCTTTTTGCCAAAAGTTATTAAAATCAATCCAGCAATAAATTTTTCTTGATATTGAGCCAAAAATAAATGAATATTTTCTTTTGGAAAAATTGAAAATAATTTTTTATAATATTTCTCAGAACGAATAGATAAGTCTTGTCTTGCTTTTGTTTTTTGCCAAAGTTTATAAAATTCCTCTATATTTTTTTCATTGATATCTTCTATTATTTTTACTCCCTTGCGCTCAGATAGACGAGTATTGTATCGAGCCTTTTGATTTAATTCTTTTTGCCAAATTTCTTGTTCGGATTTTTTTAAATCAACAATCATTGTATTTAACGGTTGATAAGAAATTTTAGATTTTTTGAAACCATTTTGTCTAAAAAATTGCATTATATCATTTTCTTCATTTATCTCATCTGTTTTATCATTTTGATTTTTGCATTTTGCATTTTTTATTATTTCCGGCTCTATTCGTATTAAATCCGCTTTTTTTTCTTTCGCTACTTTTTTTATTTCTATTAAAAAATTTTCCCGATCATTTTTGTTTTTAAAATTAATAACAGGTCCACGAGAAATATATAAAATCTTAAACCCAAATGGCAATTTTTTAAATAAACATTGGACTGAACCAATTAATTTATTATTTTCAATAAATCCAAATCTTTCAACTTGCCAACCAAACACTTCTTTTAATTCTCCCCATTCCCAACTTTGAAGAGCGCTACCATTTGAATGATTTTTAACAAAATCGTTATAAAGGGGACAATCCCTTTTTTTAAATGTCTCGAAACTCATATATTATAAAGGAAACAATCCCTTTTTTTAATTCAATATAAATTTAAAATCAAGAACGGAATAACCTTTTTCAAAGATCTTGGCTGGATTTAAATCTATTTCTTTAATTTGAGGAAAGGTGATACTTAATTCGGAAATTTTTAGTAAAATTTCAATAATTGAATCAATGTCTTTTTCTTTTTCTCCACGAGCTCCCTTAAGAATTTTATAACTATTTGTAGAAAAAATCATTTCTTTTGCTTCATTTTGATTTAATGGTGCAATACCAAACGCAACATCTTTTAAAATTTCAACAAAAATCCCCCCCAAACCAAACATAATTATTGGTCCAAATTGTTCATCTCTTTTCATTCCAATAATAATTTCTTCCCCATCTTTAATCATTTCCTGAATAATTACTTTATTAGAAGCACTTTTTCCCATTTTGTTAACAATTTTTTGATAAGCCTTTTTTACTTCTTGTTCATTTTTTAAATTTAAAAATACACCTCCAATATCTTTTTTGTGCAAAATATCTGAACAAGCGGTTTTCATTACTAATGGATAAGAAAAATTTTGTATTTTATTTTCTATTTCTTTTATTGAAGAAGCAATTTTAAATGTTGGGATTGATATTTTGCAAATTTTTAAAATTTCAATTACTTTTTCTATTTCTAAATTTTGTTGAATACTTGAATTTAAAATTGCTTCAATTTGATTAATATCAGAAAGATTTAAAAAATTTTTAACATTTTTTTTATCAAAAATTTTTTTATTTTCTTGCATTTTCCGAATTACTTCCACGGCTTTTTCAGGAGAATCAAAATTAGGAATTTTATTTTTTTCTAAAATTTTAATTGCACACTCTACATTTTTTTGTCCAAAAAAACAAGTAAAAATAGGTTTTTTATATTTTTTAAAAAAATAAACAATTATTTCAGCTGTTTTTTCTGGCTCAGTCATTTTTTGAGGAGTCAAAAAAACCAGAACTATTGAAACATTTTTATCTTTTAAAATGGCTTCCAATGCAATTTTATATCGATCAGCCTTTGCGTCACCAATAATATCTATCGGATTTTCTATACTGCAAGCCAATGGTAAATTTTTCCTCAAAAAATCTTTTGTTTCTTTGCTTAATTCTGATAATTCTAAATGATTTTTTTCTACCGCGTCAGTGCCTAATACGCCCAAACCTCCGGCATTAGTTAAAATTGCGATTTTATTATTTTGTGATGATAAAGCTTGAAAACTAAATCCCTTTGTTAAATTAAATAGATCACGCAAAGAATCCGCTTTTATAATATTTGTTTTTTTGATAAATGCCTCAAATGCCTCATTGGAACCAGCTAAACTACCTGTATGCAAAGAAGCGGCTTTTTTCCCTTTTTCGCTTAATCCTGCCTTTAAAAGAATTACCGGCTTTTGCGGATATTTTTTCAAAATTTTTATTGTCTTTTTCCCATCAATAAAACTTTCTAAATATAACAAAATTATTTTTGTTTGGGGATCATTCAATGCAAATTCCAAAAAATCATTTTCTGAAAGGTTCGTCTTGTTGCCTAAACTAATAATTTTATTAAAACATAAATTATTTTGACTAGCCAAATCTAAAAATCCACACAGAATTGCTCCGGATTGAGAAACAAAAAAAACATCTCCTTTTGGAGGTAAAAAATTTATTCCAAAAGAAGCGTTTAAATTTTGACTGGGATTAATTAAACCCAAACAGTTAGGTCCCAAAAAAGAAATTTGATATTTTTTAGCAATTTTTTTAAGTTCTTGTTCTATTTTTTCCCCTTCAATCCCCTGCTCTCTAAAACCGGCTGAAATAATAATTGCATTTTTTATTCCTTTTTGACCAATTTCTTCTAATGCTATTGGACAAATTTTTGCTGGAATAATAATAATTGCCAAATCAATCTTTTTTTTAATTTCAAAAATATTTTTAAAAACTTTTTTTCTTAAGATCTTCCCCCCTTTTGGGTTAACTAAAAAAATTTCTTTTTTAAATTTCCCATTTATTAAATTACTAACAATTTCATAACCTACTTTACCGGCTTCATGAGAAGCACCAATAATAACAATTGAATTGGGAGAAAAAAATTTAATCAAAGACTTTTGCATAAATTTAATTTTTTAATTCTTTTCATTCCATTCTATTCTAACTACATCTTCATTGTGAGACCATTTTATATTTAATTCACCCTTAAATGCACGTTTAATTTGCTTGGCAATGCTCAATGCTAATTGATTTTCAGTTGTTAAAATAATTATTTTATTTTTTTCTTTTTCTATTTTTATAATTCTATCTTCTGGATCGCGCAATTGAGCTCGTGTTTCCACATTTTTTACTAAATTTAAAATTTCTTTTTCTTTAAAATTATTTTCTAAATTTAAGACAATTACGCCTTCAGCTAAATTTAGCTTTGTCCATTTACAAGCCGGACATAAAATTTTTTCCGCTGTTTTAATATTTTCTCTATTTTCTCGAAGAAATTTTAAATCTTTATGCCAACATTTATTATAAAAAACCGCTTTACATTTTGGACATAAAATCATTTTATTTAATCCCTTGCCAAACTCATTGACACTTCCTATTCGTTTAGGTTGAAAAGCCCCAATTGTTTTTTTGTTCATAAAAATAAATAAAATAAAAATAAATTTTACAAAATATACCACAACTCAAATTATAAGGCAAATTTATAAAAATTGGTAAGGTGTCAATACATTTTGTGATTTTTGGGTCTTAAAAATTGGATTAAAAATAGACAAAAAAGAATCGGAATAATCTTCTAATATAAGACATGGAAAATTGCAGATTATAATGGCGTTGGATATTTTGAGCAATTTCTTTTTAATTTTTACACAACTATAGAAGTTACGATCTCTAATAATTGGTTTAATTTAATATTTGAAGATTGTTTGGAAATCGTATCTCCAAATATAATTTACAAGAATTTTGTAGGGGGCGACCGTTGCGGTCGCCCTGGGCGCGGGCAAGCCGCGCCCCTACAACAATAATTTTATTTTTACTATTCTAACTATCGGAAGTCCGACTTCCGATTTTTATTTTTAAATACAAAACTCACTGTCGGAAGTCCGACTTCCGACGATATGATTTAATTTCAGTTAAAAAATGATCCTTAATAATATAACACCTATCGCAAATTTCTCTCAATGCCTCGCGATGAGAAACAATAATAGCTGTTTTGCCCGAAAGATAATCGGTTAAAAAATTGATGACTTTTTTCTCAGTTATAGAATCCAAATGAGAAGTTGGCTCATCTAATAATACTATTTCACGGTTGAGTAAAACGCCTCTGATTAAATTTATCCTCTGTTTTTGCCCGGCAGAAAGTTTAATTCCTTTTTCGCCAACGATTGTTTCCAATCCGTCTTCCAAGTTTTGTACCCAAGTCAAAAGGTCGAATTTATCAAAAATCTCAAATATTATTTTTTCTTCAATTTTTTGACCAAGCGTAATATTTTCTCTTAAGGAAATATTAAAAAGCTCTGTTTCTTGTGAGATTACAGTGACGCGTTTTTGAAAAAATTTTCCACTAATTTTTTCATACAACTGTCCATCAATTAGACGCCCACCTTTATCTGGCTTTAGAAAGTTTGTAAATAAATTTAAGAATGTTGTTTTACCTTCTCCTGATTTTCCAATGACACAAATTTTTTCTCCGCTTTTGATAACAAAATTAGGAATACTTATTTTTTTTGGGTTTCGGGATATTGAAAAAACACCTCGCTAAACTTTATTTCTTCCCATTTCTGAATTTCTTTGTTTTCGTTTATTAACTCGCTTGGAGAAATAATTTTATCTAAACTATTAATGTATGCTTTCATTTCCATTAATGATTTGAAATTTTCTGATAGGCGTTCAATATTGCCCTTGATCATGGTGTAAGCTGCGATAAAAAGAATTAATACCGAAGCTGAAATGGTGCCTTTAGAAACTTGAAAGAGTAAAAATCCGATGGTAGACAAAAAAGCAAAGCCGAATAAGGCATGCAAGAAAAACCACCTATCAGCATGAAAGTTTTGGAGTTTTTGAATTTGATCATAATTTTCATCAGTTTTATGAAATAGTTTATTTTCAACAAAAGAATAAATACCTAGTCTTTTTATTGTAAGAATGTTAGATATAAAGTCAGCATATGATTCCAACAGCGAAGCTCTTTTTTTATTCAGTTCATTTGCAATAGGTACCATTTTTCTCGAAAGGATTGTGCTTATTATTAGAAAGATAGTCAAAACAATTAGGTTAATAATGGCGATAAAAATTGATTCTCTAGCTATAAAGTAAAAAAACAAAGTCATATTTGAAATACTTTTTGCAAAAGTCCCAAAAATATCAAACATTATAGGCGTTAAACCGTCAGAAACTTTATTTATGAGTGAGAGGATGTAGCCTGAATGATGATTAATTAAATCTTTTATTGGAAGTTTCTCTAATGCCTTAAAATACTTCAGTCGTATGTAATTTCCAAATTGTGGACCTATAGCTTCTCCCCATCTCCTAATAATCCATTGAAGAAATAATGAAGCTAAATAAAAAACAATAACTAGACTGATAAGGTTTTGAAAATCATTTGAGGTAAAAGAACTTTTAGTAAATTCAGCAAGCACTACGGGAATAAAGAATGTTGTCAAACCATCAAAAATCCCAGCAAAAAAAACAAGAACAAATCTTGTTTTAAATTGATTGAGGTTTTTATAGATAAATTTAAGTACACCCATAGTGTTTATTTACTAATCAATTTATCAGCAGTTATACATAGTGCTTTGGCGATTTTCTGAACCGTTAAAAGAGACGAGTTTCGCGCTTTGCGTTCTAAACTGCTGATATAACTTTGATGTACGCTTAAAATTTTATCACATTATTCTGTGACAATTTTTTCAAGTGCACTTTTTTTAAGTTTTTTGCTGAATTGTATAATCTCATTTTTTATGAAGGAATTTATCCACTTTTACAGATATTATAGCAATTATTATATGATTGGTCTATAAAGTGTACAAGATTGTCGTGGCAATATAATAATGTCACAGTTGAGTCATATAAAATGTTATGCTTTAACAATCTAACTTTTAACTATCGGAAGTCCGACTTCCGACGATATGGCTTAATATTCGGAAGTCCGACTTCCGAATATTATTTAAACATAATAGGGGGCGACCGACCGTTGCGGTCGCCCTGGGCGCGGGCAAGCCGCGCCCCTACAACAACAATCATTGAATAAAATACGCAAATATATTTTTAATAATTTATTAAAATGGGAATTTGATGAAAAAATCTTTTTTGTAGGGGCGTATTGCATACGCCCATTAAATATTTACCCATAAAATTCCCAGAAGAACCTAAAAAATTAATATTTACGAAAAGAAAAAAAAGCGTATACTAAAAATCTAAACAACTTTACAAAATAAACCATAATTCTATTATTTTATGCATTACAAACTTATTACATTTGGATGCCAAATGAATATTTCAGATTCTGAACGAATCGCGACTATTTTAAAAAAAATGAAATATACCTCAACCTTAGATGAAAATAAAGCCAATTTAATATTGGTTAACGCTTGTTCTGTTAAACAAAAAGCAATTAATAGGATTTTTGGTCAAATGAAAAATTGGAAAAAATTAAAAGAAAAAAATCCTTCTCTAATTATTGGTTTAACAGGATGTATTACTGAAAAAGATAAAAAAAAATTTAAAGACAAAGTAGATTTAATTTTTGACATTAAAGAATTACCAGAACTAGAAATGAAAATTAAAAAACTTATAAAAAATAATATTGAAATTTCTTGTAAAATTTATTCTAAACAAAACAAAAAAAATCAAGATGACGATATTAATTATTTTCACATTGAACCAAAATATTCTAACAAAAATATTGGATACTTGCCTATTATGACTGGCTGTAATAATTTTTGTTCATACTGCATTGTTCCTTATACTCGTGGTCCTGAAATTTCTCGACCAGTTAAAGAAATTTTACAAGAAATAAAAAATTTAATTAAAAAAAAATATAAAAAGATTTTTCTTTTAGGACAAAATGTAAATAGTTATCAATCAAAATTAAATAATGAGATTTTTGATTTCCCAAAATTATTAAAATTAATTAATCAAATACCAGGTAATTTTAAAATAAATTTTTTAACTTCTCATCCCAAGGATATGTCAGACGAATTAATTAATGTAATGGCAAAAAGTGAAAAAATAAAAAAAGAACTTCATTTGCCAATTCAATCAGGCGACAATGAAATTCTCAAAAAAATGAATAGAAAATATACTGTGCAAGATTATTTAAAACTTGTTCAAAAAATTCGCAAACAAATGCCTAATATTTTTCTCTCTACTGATGTTATTGTTGGTTTTCCTGGGGAAACAAACAAACAATTTAATAACACTGTTAAATTATTTAAAAAAATAAAATTTAACAAAGCATATATTTCACAATACTCGCCTCGTCCACAAACCGCCGCAGCTAAATTAGATGACGATGTTTCTAACGAAGAGAAAAAAAGAAGATGGAAAATTTTAAATGATTTAATAAATAAAAAATAAAATTTTTTTTATATATTTTATATAAAACTCATCTTTTCCGTTTTTCTTTAGTGCTATTTATAATATAAATTAACGTATCTATTAAATCACAAATTTCTTCTAAATTGTTTTCTTCTTTTTTTATTTTTACAAGAACTGAAACTAACTCTTCTTTTTTAAAAATACTATATTCCCTTGCTTCATCCTTAATGTTTTTAACCAATTTATCTTCTTCAATTCTTTCTCTTTTCATAAAATTCCCCAGTACCAATAATATATATTCTTTAAATTCTTCTTTATTTATTTCTTGCTCAGCTTTTTTCCAATCCCATTTTTCCATAAATTCTTCAGCTACTTCTGTCCACGGCGTAATCTTTTTTTTATGTAATATTCCATCTATTACTTCAAATGGAATTTCTCCGTTTATTCTCTTTTCAAATATTTCATACGCTTTTATTTTTATTTTTCTTTCTTTTTCAATTTCTTCAGGAGTTTTTTCAAATTCAATATCTATAGGATTTTCTTTAAAAAAATTTTCTATTCCTTTTATACTTTTAAATATTTCCGTCATAAAAAATAAATTTATTAAATAAAATTTTACAAACAAAATAAATTAAAAATTTTTAAATTTATTTAACACATATTACTAAATTAGTGCAGCCTCCATCTCCTTTTGAATCACTATGCGCTGAAAAAAAAGCAGAATATCCAGCAGGACATGTACAAGCATTTGTTATTGGATTATTTTTTTTACAAGTACCCTCTTCTTCTATGCTATCGCAACCACTATATTTCATATAAGCACCTCCGAAGCCATGCACTTCATTAAAAGTTATAGATCCTTTTACATTTAAATCACCTTTTATCTCAGCATCGCCATCTACAACAAGTTTTCCAACAATATTAAAAATATCTTGTTTAGCATCTTTTAAAATTTTAACGGTTCTTGCCATTATAGGAGTAAAAGTAATCACTAAGAATAAAAAACAACAAACTGCAAAAATAATTGATGAAAATTTTAAATCTTTTTTCATAAAATTTTTTAAAAAATTAATTAAATTTTAAATATTTTAATTTGTTGGATTTTCTTCTTGAATATTATTTTTTTCTGTTATATTTCCTTTGCTTCCATCAATATTAAAAACATGCCAATATTCAGTAAAATTAGTTAATGGAAGTGAAGGAGAAAATTCATAAAGAACATTAGAATACGCGTCTACTATTTGAACGATAGGCGCAGAAGAAAACGCTGTTGTTCCGCTATAATTATGAATATAATATTTATAGGTAGCATTTTCAACAAAAGAATTAATTGTAATAATCTCTTGTTTTTCACCATTTTTATTCTCTGTAGCAAAACTTACACCATAGTATAAATTTTTATCTCCATAATTAATATCAACAATTTCATTATTTATTTCAAAATTTAAATGAGCATCTAAATCTATTGGCGTCGCTCCCCATTTTAAAATTATTTTTGTTCCAGCTTTTAATCCTTCGGGAATTAAATCAAAATTCTTTTCTAAATTTTGATTAAAAGCGAATAAATCAAGGCTTCCTGTTTGAAAACCATTTTTAGAAACAATCATTTTGTAACCACAAAGCGTTCCTGTTAGAGAAAAACTTTTTGTTAAATTTTCAAAACTATATTTTCCATCACTATTAGATAGTGTTGTTTTAATTAATTTATCTTTTGAATCTTTAATTTCTATTGAAGCTCCAGAAATTTTATTAAGCAACATTGAATTACTAACTTCTCCAGAAAGTTTTGCATTACCAGTTCCACATTGCGCTAAAGTTCCATTATCACTGCATTGCACTTTACAAGAAGAATTACATTGAACTGATCCGCTACCAATACATTGATAATTTATTAAACCATCTTGCCCATCACACTCTTCTGTTATACCTTCATGAGATGATTTAGCTTCTTGAACTTGACCATCACCACAATAAGTTTGAGAAATAATTTTTATTTCATCCAATCCTTGTCCATTATAATTATCTTTTGCAATCAATTTTAATTTGTATTCCCCAACTTTATCCGGCGAAAAACTAATGTTCAATGTGTTAGTGTTAGATAAAATCGCAACACTATTTTCTGGCACAGAAACAATTTCCCACAAATAAGTCATTTCATCTCCATCTGGATCAGATGCGATTGCAACAATATTCACTGGTGCCCCTACTCTGCCAGTTTTAGATCCTTCTAAATTTACAATTGGATTTGTATTTTTATTTTCACAAATATTATTACAATGATCTGTGTCAATTTCATTTCCATCATCACATTGTTCATAATTAGTTTGTAAAATTTTATCTCCGCAATAACCTCCAGTTATTTTACATTTTAAACATTTGTATTGATTTGTTTCGTTTATTGCTTGAGCAGAAGTTGGTGTTATAAAATTGTTTTCACATTCTTCCCCATAATTAATTTGTAAATTCCCATCTCCACAATATCCATCGCAATCATTTTGATTGTATGTAATTGTTTCCCATTTGCAATCATCAGAACAGTTTTGTATTTTTTCTTTATACCATTGATGCTCTCCATAAACTGATTCACAATAATTTCGACTACCTTCTATTTCACATTCTTCACCACAATTAACCCCTCCCTTTCCACAATGATTTACCCAATCCCCTAATTGACAATATTGTTGCTCCTTACATGTACCAACTTTTACGCAAATGCTACTACTATTATTAAAACATTGTTCAATCTCACATATTTTACCAAATTTTGTTTCATATCCTAAAAAATATTTTTGTCCATTTTCTAAAGCTGAATAAGTATATACATTTGAATTTGACACAGGTTGCAAAATTTCATTTTTTATTATTTCGCCAGCATATTTTTTTGTTTCTTTATTCCAACAGGTTAATGGGTCAAATCCAGAACAAGGTCCAAGTTTATTCATTGGATCAATTGGCAAAAAACTTCCCAATTCTTTGCCTAATTCGTACTGCCAAGAAGGCCAAGTGCTAATTGTATGATTTGCAACATAGGTTCCAGCTTTTAATTGAGGATACCCGCCATGCGTTCCATTATAATTTTCCAACAATGTTCTAATTTTTTTCGCATCGTTCCATCTTTTAATATCATTTTTAAATGCTTGTTTTTGTTCTGGAGAAAAAAACACATTTGAATTGAGTTTCCAATTTTTTATCATTCGATTAAAAATTTCTATTGTATCGGAATTGGCGCCTTCACTATAAGACATTAAATAAATATACGGATCCAAATAATATTCAATAGGTTTATTTTTTTCATCCTCTTTAATTATACCATCTGCATCTAAAAGATTTTTCTTTATATTTTCAACTCCAACATAAATTGTCCGTCCATCTCTCAATGCCTCATATTCATCTACGCTGGTTATTTGTGGATTACTGGCTGGATTAGGCACATTTTCTTGATACCAATCCCAAACAGAAAGATGCTCTGGATTTTTATAAACTCGCATTCCAATAATATCTTTTTCTCCAACACCTTTAAAGAAAAAATATTTTACTAAATTTTCTTCATCATTTGTACTGGCTGATTTTGAAATTTTTGAAAATTCTGGCAATGGCGTTCCTTCTTGCGCCTGTAAAAAATTTTTTATTAAAAAAACTCCGCTAATTGCAACGGTTAAAACAATAACAAAAATTATAATATGTTTAAAATATTTCATAGTAGATTTTATTATTTATCTCTACAATAATTAATTTTAAAGCTTGTCTCACTATCATTAAAATTCCAAGGATTTTCGCACATCAGACTTTTTACTGCAACACGCGTAGCTTTAGATGGTATGCCAGTAGCATTAGCCTGAACTAAAATTATTGCTTCGCCATTTTTTCTTTGCGATGTAAAATCTTGATTATCATTTGAATCGCCTGTTGTTGTGGAATTTTTTACATCAGAAATAATTCCATTTATATCATCTTTTTTCTCCCAAATATATTGAGCCGAAATATTATTTTTATCTTTATCAACTGCTTGAGCAATATATTTATGTTGATTACCAGCAGATATTATTGTGTCAAAATCATCTATACAATTATTATCTGCACAAGTAAATAAATCGTCATTTTTTTCTATATTGTTGATTGTTATTTTAATATGATCCATTTGACATAAAGCGCTTCCTGTTGTAAAAGTCCAAATTGCGTCGCTTGCCATTGTTAATCCATCTCTATTTTTAATTTCTTTTTTAATAGTCATTGTATATTCAATATTTTTATCTAAATAACTTGCTGGAGAAAAAACTACAGTTGTTTTATTGTTTTCATCAATATAACTTATAGTTCCATTTGCTAAACTATAACTTATAACTCCATCTACTAAACCATTATCTTTTTTTAAAAAAATATTAGTTGCATTCAAAAATTCTTTATCCATTATTTGATTAAAAGTAATTGTAGGTTCTTTGTTAATACAAACTCCTGTTTCTTCGTTTATTGGATAATATTTTTCTATTGATGGATTTGTTGTAGTGCCAGTTGTAGTGCCAGTTGTAGTGCCAGTTGTAGCACTAATAATTTTAAACCAAACTGGATTACTTTTTAAAATAACATTTTCCATAATTGATTTCTCGGTACCACCAACACATAATCCAGCAACATAAACTCCGCCTGTACATTCTTTTTTGCCTGTATTGTGCTGAACAATTTTTGTTACTACAACATCTCCAGAACTTGTTTGTGGAACCTTGGTATCAATTTGATAATTTGTCCAATCATCTGGATCTTTTAAAAACACTTCGGCATTTACTTGATTAAATGTTACACCTTCTCCATTGTTTTGTGTTTCGCCAAATTTATTACCTTTTATTATTACTGAATCTCCAACGCTCCCCTTTTTTGTTTCTAAACAAATTCCAGGCGCTATTGGTTCATTATTATAAGTAAATTTTTTATCATTATTTGATTCAATTTTTTCACCATTTGGTAATGTTACTTTTGCTACAACTGGCCCAACAGTTGCACTTGGAGCTAACACAACAATCTCTGTATTAGACCAAACATTAGCACAAGATGCTAAATTTGCTTTTATTCCATTAAATGTTATTTCTCCAACCATATTTCCAAAATTTCCTCCACGAATTGTTACATAACTATCAATTGGCCCTTTGTCTGGAGTAATTTCTGTAATAAATGGATTCATATAAAAAGTTACTTCATTGCTAGACATCCCCTGTGGCATTTGTTCCCATTTTAAAATAACTTTTACTTTTGGATTTGCAATTGTAATTCCATTTGGCACAACAATTTCTATTTTTTCATTGCTCCAAGAATTAACTTCGGCTTCTATGCTGTTAAAAAAAATCTGACTCTTATAACCATCATTCATTTGAGAATCACCAAAATTTATTCCGGAAATTATAACTTTATCGTCTATCTTACCATGATTAGGACTCAAAGAACAAATAGATGAATGCATTGTATCGTTAACTATAAAATTTTTTGTATTACTATTTCCTTGATTAGTAGTAATTTTTATTGGTACAGTTCCTCTAATACCAAATGGAGCAATGACAATAATTTCTGTATCAGACCAAGATTGACAAGCTAGGCTAGCTTCACTATTTCCAAATAAAATTTTATTTGTTCCTTGAGTTATTCCAAAATTTTTACCTCTAATTGTTACATAGGTTGTTATTGGATTAATTACCTTTCCGTTTTCTGGCGAAATGCTATCAATTTGTGGTAAATAAATTCTACACTGATTAATTCTTCTACAAGTATTATTGCAACAGGTTAAATCAGAACTTAAGTTCCCTTCTTCTAATTGAACATTGTCAATATATAAATCAGTACCCAACGAACCTGTTGAATTATAACCCATCGTCATTCCAATTTCATTTTGCAACATGCCACTAGAATTTAAAGTCTCTGCCATTTCTTGAGTATAAACAAAATCTTTATTAAATTTAGTCCATTCAGAATAATTTCCTTCTGAAACAGAACCTAATCCAATGGCTGTATAGCATTTTTTTTGATATGGATTGTTTATACAGCAAAGCCCTGGTTCTTCTAAGCACTGACCAAAGCCTGGATTATTAGTTGTTTTATTACAAAAATAACCATTATAATAATTTTCTTCTGCACATTGTCTCACCCAACCCAAATCATAACTTAAATTCATATTTAATTTTCCACTGCTGTGACCCTTGTAATAAAAACTATAGGTATAGGTTTTTCCTATTTCAAGTTTTAAAGGCACGGTGTTGTAAGTTAATTTTAACCACATCACTCGATTAGTATTTCCCCAATTTAAATTTTCATTTTCATTATAATAAACAGGCCCAGTCCATCCTTTTACTGAATCGCCGTTATAAAATTTACATTGTTTTGCATTAGAAATCCAAGCGCATTCATTATCTGGTAAATTTTCACAGGTCTGTTTATTACATTTGCCAAGATAATTTTGATTGGGATCTTGATGAATATGAATCGCTTTTCCACCACCAAAAGCTTCAACGGTTTCTAATCTAACATAAGAATTTTTTTGTCCAGTCATATTCCATCCACTAATATTTTCTTCAAATCCTCCATCCCATGTTTGTCCTGGAACAGAAACTAATTTAGGATTACAATCTAAATTTCTTTGACAACTACTGCCCAAGATACTTTGACAAATACAGCTATTATTACACCTCAACCCCGTGGCACAGGCTGGATTCTGACAAGACGCTTGAGTAGAACATTTTTCTCCTTCTTCACTACATTCTGTAATTCCAGAAATACAAACATAGCTACAAAGAATTCCGCTATTTCCTTGACTATCTCGGCAAGCAGTTTCATCTTTCGTGTCTAAACTTTCACATATACAAGAACTGGCATTGCAAGTTTCATTTTCAGAACAAGCGCCTACCTCACAAGAAGCAGTAGTAATATCTGAATCACAAGCTTTTGAATCACAAGGAGAAGTAAAAGATATTCCATTACTTTCTATTGTTCCAATTTTTATTTTTATTGCAGATCCACCCTGTCTAATTCCTGTTGGCGCTTTTACTTTAATTTGCGTTTCACTCCACGATGTTATTGTTGTCGCTTGTTTATCTCCAAAATATACTTTTCCATTTGTACTGGTGCCAAATTTTTCGCCAGATAAAACTACTTCCGTCCCAACTACTCCACAATTTGGAACAGCAGAACAAACTCCTGGACCAATTGGATTATTATTTACAATAAAATCATTGATGTTACTATAATGATCATTGCTTGTTTTTATCTGTAAATAATATTCTCCTAAAGTAATTGTTTCTGGAATTTTAATAATAATTTGATTGTCTGTCCAAGAATCATCACATGGAAAAAGTGCTTCCATTTTTTCCGTATGATTATTTTTTTTCACTAAATAAATTATCCCTTTTATACTTCCAAAATTTACTCCACTTAATGTAACATATTGACCTTTCCCTCCCATTTCAGGAGAAATCCAATTAATATGCGGGCTCGCAACAATAAAATCCTTAATATTACTTATATTTTCCCCTATCTCAACATAAACCCCGCCATTAGTTGCTCCATTTGAAAAACCGCCAGCCGGAACCTTCAATTTAATTTGACTATTACTCCAACTCAAAACACATGGCGCGTTGGGATAAAATTCTGTATTAAAACAATTTAAATCAGAATATACTTGATTATTAAAAATAACTTTGCCAGTCAATGTAAAATAATTTCCTGTAATTATAACTTCGCTTCCATCATAATATCCACTAGAAGTGATGCTTGAAATTTCTGGTTTACAATATTCTTGAGTGCCAGTAGTAAATGACCAATTTGGATCAGTATCAACTGGAAGTGGTGCAAAATCATCAGTTGGTGATTTTTCAGCAGTTCCATTTCCATTTCCGTCTAAAAAATTTCCGCAAGAATCAGCGATGATATTGCTATTTAATAAAGGAATATATTTTTTATTTTTTTCATACGTTTCATTTGGATTAGCGATTAAGATATTAGCGCTTTCAACATTATGACTAAATCCTGCAACTATTGTTGGATTAATACTTAGGGCATCTTTATTCATTAAAGAAATTGCATCCATTGGTTCGCTAAAAACAGTTTCAACTGGTGCCGCCAAACAAACATTTATAGCATTATTTGTTGGATAAACATTCCTTACTTGCGGAGGTGTAGTATCTGTCATGTTGCCAGTAGCAAAAATCCATTTTCTTTTTGAATCAAGAGAACTAATGGCTACATTATTTTTACTTTTAACATTTGTAGTAATTTCTACTTGATAAACAGCATTTTCTTCAAAATCTTTTGCTGCCTTAAATTGAAAAACATCTTCAGCCACTCTAAATGTACCGCTCACTGTTTCGCCAAAACATTTATTTGCTTCACATTTTCCAGAAGCGCAATCCTTATTAAGGCTACAAATTTCTCCATCTTTTTTTCCATCTTTTATGGAAATTAACACATTATTTTTATCAACCGTATCTACTTTTAATTTATTACTAAATCCAACCTGAATCATCCGACATAATGGAACATCTTTTTCTTCATCTCCCGGACTCATCCATTTTATTACAAAAGAAGACCCAAAAACCCCTCCCTCATATGGTGGAGGTGTTAATATAATTGATTCGTTTGTTATTTTTCCCTCTTCTAAAATTGACTTTAAAACAAAATGAACAATAGTAAAAGCAGATAAAATGATAATTAAACCAATTACAGTGTTAATTAAAATTTTTCTTGCTATTTTAATTTTATCTTCACTCCCTTCAGATGTCATCCAAAGAAAACCGCCATAAATAATTAATATTATCGCGACAATACCCAAAAACCCCAAAACAATTCTAACAATTTTCATTATTACCACCTTTAAATCGTCTACTTTTTTTAATCCTGTCGTTTCTAAATTATTTATACCAGCAACATCAGAATTTCCTTGAGCTAAAGTATGTGGGATATATACAGCTGAAAAAATAATGCCAGTAATAAAGACAAAAAAAATAAAAAAAGCCATAACTTTTTTAAGGCTATTTTTATTATTTTTATTTAAAAATATTTTTATGCTTGGCATATGAATTAATAAATTAATTAATTCTATTTTTTTATTTTTTTCCTCGCGCCAAAAGAATCCGCAAAATCGGTAATCTTTCCAATTTTTTTTAAATATTCTCTTTTTTCCGTTAATTTACTTCTTCTTTGAGCCGTATCTTTTATTTTTTGTCTGCTTGGAATAACTTCTTTGTATCGTGTTTTTCTAACTTGAAGCACTAATCCACTTTGTTGAATTTGTTTTGTAAATCGCCTAAATAAACTTTCTGGCGATTCGCCTTTTTTCTTTTTTACTTCTACGGTCATAAAATAAAATCACCTCCTTAAAATTAGCTATAATTAATAGCTGATAAAAAATAAATTTGATTTTCTTATTTTGTTTGTTTCTTTCCTAATCTTTTTAATATTTCTGGTATTATTTTTTTAATATCCACTGCTTCTTGAACCCCAGTCTCCATATCTCGAACCAAAACAGTTCCATCTAGTACCTCTTTCTGTCCTAAAATTAAAGCAAATATAACCCTCTCTTTTTTTGCCAATTCTAACTGATCAGACAATTTATTCTTAGAAAAATTTTCAATAACTCTAATTTTACTTTTTCTAAAAGTCTCAAAAAGTTTTAACGCTTTTTTCTTTGCTGTCTCCCCTATTTGAACCAAGCAAATATCATACTTTTTTTTCATTTTGTTTAAAATTGGTTGAATTAAATTCTGTTCTCTCATTTTTGAGACTATTCTTTCTATCCCAATTCCACAACCACAAGATGCGGTTGTATCTCCTCCTAAAATTTCTATTAAATTATTATAACGTCCGCCACCAGCCAATGCCACTAATTGTTTATCTTTTTTGCCAGCCAAAATTTCATATTCCTGATCTTGTGGCCAAATTTCAAAAACAGTTCTCGTATAATATTCCAATCCTCGTATCAAATATGGGTTAAAAGAATAAGAAATATCCAACTCGTCTAAATAGTCTAATACTTTTGCAAAATGACTCTTGCATCCTTCGCACAACCTATTAACTAATTGAGGGGCTTGCTCCACTATTTTTTTACATTCATCTTTTTTGCAATTTAAAATTTCAAAAATATTTTTATCTTTATTTAATTTTAATTTGCAATCAACGCAAAGCGAACGTTTATTATTTTTAAAAAATTTTACTAAATCGTTTTTATAATCTTGTCGATCTTCTAAACAGCCAAAACTATTAATTTGAATATTTACGTTTAATCCTAATTCTTGAAAAAATATTTGCGATATTAAAATTATTTGCGCGTCAACAATTGGATCTTTTTCTCCTAAAATTTCAAAATTAAATGAATGAAATTCTCGAAATTTTCCAGGTTGAACATCTTCATCGCGAAACAATGGACCTACAGTATAAAGTTTTACTGGTTGTGGCAATCTAAACATTTGATGTTCAATATAAGCGCGCACTATACCAGTTGTAAGATCTGGACGCAAAATTACTTTTTCATTTTTTGAAGTAATAAAAGAAATTTTTTGATTTTGAATAATTTCACTTGTCTTTCCCATCGATTTTTCAAAAAGGAATAACTCTTCTAAAATTGGAGTATTTATTTTTTTAAAATTATATTCTTGAACAATTTTTTGAATTTTTTCTATTAAATATTGCCATACCAATTGTCTCTCTGGTAAAACGTCTCTCATTCCATTTAAAACATGAATGGGTTTTATTTTTTCTTTTTTAACAATTTTTTCTTCTATATTTCTTTTTGGTTTTCTTGGCATAAAAACAAAATTAAATAACTCTAAAATTTAAAATTATTCTAACATTTTCTTTTAAAAAAAACAATTTTTAAAGAATTTTATACACAATCAATGTTTAAAATTGAACCTCATAAAGATACTCTGCCTTTTCTAAACGCTAAAACATAACTAAAACAGCTACTTCGTGTGAAGCAGCTGTTTTTATTAAGAGTATATTTTACAAGAGGGTGAAAAAATTAATTTACATCTTTATATAAATCTAACACTGCATCATCTACTTTATATTGTTTAACTCCTTGATATTTTTTAAAAATTGTTTGAGAATTTTTTTATAGAAAATCACAAAATATATTCTACCATCTACTTTTCCACAAAAATGTAACCTTGACTCTGCAACAGTACAAACCTTGCATTATTATATATTTTTTATAATATTAAAGGTGACATGCGTAATTTTATCTAATAATTTTGTCTAAATTATGACAATACAAAATATTAAAAAACAAATAGTGCCAATT
>ERZ1292630.1230-Hain-H41-02um-R3-1230-length-25478-cov-7_pt1 | contig 25478 bp, 13 predicted proteins | sample MGYA00564408_ERZ1292630 | MGnify/ENA primary metagenome ERZ1292630 (study PRJEB36523, sample SAMEA6512641) | groundwater metagenome | collected 2019-01-08 | study: AquaDiva: Metagenomics assemblies of 32 groundwater samples
CGGGGGGGAAGTTAAACAAAATATTTTTTTTACCGCGCTGGATGAGAATTTTTTTCAAATCCAACACGTTGGATGGCAAAAATTTTCGCATCCAACGGTTGGATGAGAAAATGTTTTTCATGTTTTCTACGTTTTACCGCTGGATGGTTGGATGGTTGGATGGCAACATTTCCCATCCAACGGTCCAACCGCTAAGTATGGGTTGCCGTGAAAGAATAAACTTTCCGCAACAACGTCGCTACCGTGGGCCCACTCGAATCCCTACTGCGGGAACGCGCCTACAGAATCACGGAGAATTCTATAACGACAGCTACAGCACTCTATAACGACAGCTACAGCTGTATAAGTATGAAAGTAAGTAGGTGGACATCATTTCATCCAGGTGGGATGAAGTTCCGCTAATTGCTTTCTACGGCAAGTAACTCTTGGCGCGACGAACGGAGCGGATGACAACACCAGCGACGCCACGTATCCGGCGTAGACCAACGTCGCAATGGCCAGCAGAAGCACCACGACAATACGGACCGGGAACAACTTGTCGATGACGGTAGCCTCGGACAACGTCGACGTCGACCCCATTTTCGGAGCCGACAAGATGCAACCAAATACGGCCGCCGGCAGCAGAAACGTCATCAAGACGCAAAGGGGCCCGCTGGAGGGCTTCATGGCGTACGCCGCCACGGTGACCAGCACGCAAAGGGCAAAGGTGAAGGCGACGGCGAAAAACCCGGGACCCACTCCCAAGATGAGCGTCGTGGGAACGGAGTCAGTGGCGGATGACATTCGTGTGGTCACACTGATTCTCTCGCGTCCCGGCGCGCGCCGAGAAGGCTGTGAGGGGGGCACGCACCTCGATGATGGCTTGGAACGCTTCATTCACATCAGCGCGTCAATGTGTGTGTGTACCAGCACCCGGCCCTGTCAGTGAGCGCGAGGGGCGATGGACCCTCAGTGGGATCACACAGTATCTAACGAAAGGTGGTGGGGATGCGTACTAGACACATAGGAGGGGGGGAAATGATTGGGAGAGAGCAAAACGAGTACATGTTCGGCCCGAAGTCTGCGGATGGTCCGCGGGTTGGATCCTACATTCCCTGTCCGAAGACGAAGTATTCGTCTGTCACTTGATTGGCGTAGAGGGCATCAAGCTCCTTTTTACGGTGTCCGGCCTCCGTGGCTTGTTGTTGCCTCTCCGAGGCGACGTGCTTCGCCGTCTCTCTGCGCTCTCGTTCACGTTGCCGATCGAGCAAGATGGCCATTCGAGCCTGCAGCGCTTCCTGTGTGTCGCTCTCCTTAGCCGCCTCGGCCGCCTCGAGCTGCGCGCGTCGACGAGCATCTCGCTGCTGCTCTTGCGTTTGCAATATCGCCTGTCGCTGGGTGGCAGTCATGCCCTTGAAGTCGGCACCGTGAGTGGCCGCGGGCTGCTCGCAAAGAAGATCGGAATTCAACATGTTCTCTACTTCAACCAGGTTTTTCTGAGTGCTGCGGATCTTGTCGGCTTCTCGTTCCTTGCGCTTCTGTTCGGCTAGCGCCCGGTTAAACTCGGCCGTGGACGCCGCCATTTGGCGCCGTTGATCCGCAATGCTTCGATCAATCATGAAGGTCCGGTTCGACATCTCCTCCGACCGGTCTTCGTACGCTCTCGTGATGTCCTTCTCGACCCACTTTTTCATCAGCTTTTCGTCTGCCTGTTGCAGCGCCCATCGTCGCTGTTGTTCCCGCTGAGCACTGACGCGACCCTTGTGCGCAAGGTCCTCTCCGTCGAAGGCCTGCATGGACGCCGGGCCGCAGCGCGGGTCAGCATCGTTGACGCGGGCAGGGACGTCGTGTTTCAGGTGGTTGGGATCCTGCAGGTCGAACTCGCGGCCCATGCTCTTCTTTTGAAAGGTGTCGCGGAAGCGTACGACGTCTCGTTCTCGTTCGATGCGTAGCCGATCGGCCTCCTGTTGCAGCGCGACGGCGTGCTGATCCATGGCGAGGCTTTGTTGTGCATAGAATGTGTCGCGTTGTTTTTCCAACTCCTGCATCGCCTTCTTTTCCTTTACCTGCTCGTCCAGGGCCGCCTTGTCGATGCCGAGGCAGCGGAGTCGGGGGTCGCGCAGGCGCTGAGCTCGTTCGACCGCAAATTGTTGCTTCTTGCGCAGAGCGTCGTCGTTCAGCATGGTGAAGGAAGGCGAAGAAAAAATAATTGACTGTGACTCGCGAACAACACACGGACGCTGATACTTTCGCAACGTGTGGCTCGTTGACGCTCTCCAACGTGGCCGCTTCGCAGCTGTCGCGAGTTAAATGGGGATCCGATCCATTAATCGAAAAGAGGGAGGGAGGGGCCACGGGGGCGGCGAGATGACGCTGACGAATCGGGAGGTCACTTCTTCTTCGCGGCTGTTCCGCTCGGTGTTTGAATAGAGGCATCAAAACGTTGCCTCATTATCGGAAGCTGTGAACTGAAACCGTCAAAGCTGTACGGAATGCCGCGCTTGTTAAGGGCAGCGTTGCATTTTGCCTCGGTGCCAGCCAGTTTGCTCAGTCGCTGCAACGCTGCTTTCACGTCTGGGAGCGACGACGAGCGGCCCATCCGCAGCGCGGAACTTAGGTTCTTCGCCCGCTTCAACACCATCCTCACACCGCGGGTCCGATTCGCGTAGTCGAACTTCTGTCTTCGCTTGATGGCCCCGCCGGATGGCATCGCCTTGCGCAGCCGCACCCACTTGGCCGTCAGCATCACACCGCCCAGTAGGACGGCGTGGGTTTCCTCCAGCAGAGTTTGCCGCTCCTCCTCAGTGGCCGTGTCGGCGAATTTGACGTACGCAATGCCGCGAGATCGCCAGGTCCGGCGGCATCGCACGACGTACAAGCGGTCAATTTTTGGACCGAATTGCGAGAAAAATTTCACTAGCTCCGGTTCTTGGAACGTAGAAGGAAGGTTGCGAATCGCGAGGGCAAGATACGACGATGGCTTCTTCGGTTTCTTTGACGCCTTTTCTTGGCGCGGTTTTTTAACCACGGTTGTGGTCAAGGCCGCGGCGTTCAAGACTCCAGCGGCCTTCGTTCGCACCGTCGCGGCTACCGCCTTTTGTGCGGTTTTGGGCACTCGCGCCGATGCCTTCTTGGCCACCGTCGTCGACACGACCACTGGTCGCGCGGCGGTCCGTCGACCAGCTGTGGTGTTGCGCTGTGCCGTCATAACGTCGTAGCGTACTGTTCGTGGGAAAGAGGGGACCAACATTCGTTTCAGTTTCATCAACTTACGCTCACCAGGATACAGTTTCTGTACTTATATTCTTTTGGCAAACGTTCCGGTCTTCGGGACGGTTTGGGCTGTGAGCATTTGGCCCGGTGAGTGGGCGGCCAATTGAAAATGTGTTCATTCAGGTACACCGAGACATGTTGTAAGCATGTGGGGGAGGGGGGAACACGGCAAAGTGAAGTGTACAACTCATAGTCGCTGCAAGGCTTTACCGATACTGTACTCGTATTCCATGTGCGTTTTCAAATCATACTTCAAGCGACAGAATGACTTGTCGACGGCTTCGCGCACGAGCGGCACCTTGCTCCGCGGCATGTAACTCTGCGGCAGACGTGCGGCCTCCGCAGCCGACAATGGCACCATCGGCGGTGCCGTGAGCGGCCCTTTCGGAGATGCCTTGGACATGGCGTGGGCCAGCGAGTCACGCGATCGAGTGTCGACGAGTACCGAAGATGCGTCGTAATCGGGATACTGCCGTAGCCAACGTTTTTCCCATTTGTACGAATGTCCGTCGAACGCGCCAGTCAAAAACGTTGCGAAACCGCGGCCGACACAGCGTGGGACGGACAGAGTTGGAAACGCCGGGATCGGTTTTGGTGCCAGCAGCCAAGGGCGGCCCTTGCTGTCCACGTCAGCTGGCAGCGGGCTTGGCGGCAGCGACGCAGTGGTGGAGTGGGACGGCAGTGCAACGTGGGCGGCTAGTTTTTGAGCGGCATGCTTCGGGCAGTTGGACCGATGCTTTCTGCGGACGTGGCAACGCCTCGTCGGTTCCTGCGTTGCTTCCGCGAGCGGCTCGGTGACCGGCTTGCGGAGCCCGTCATACTCTTTACCTATTCCGTCTGCGTCGTGGGCCAGCGCCCACCGCGCCCGGCTGTTCCACTCACCGTCATTGGCCATCGCCACCGTGTCCCAGTCGCTGCTGTCGTGCGCGTAGCGGCGTCCTGGCATGATGAATCGCGAACCGACTCTCTGCTGCTCAGGCAATAGAGGAAAGGGATCGGGGAGTTCAGGGAAACCCCACACAGAAGGTATTAGGGACGATACCATCGAGCCCAAATCGACGGCGAGCAATCACCTTCAAGTACACACAGGTCGAGATAGGAGGGGTTCATCACGTACATCTGAACGGCGTGAACAGCGTGGACCGGACGTGGCGTTCCGGGAATCTTGGCTGGCACACTCACACATCCCTGGCAGCACCTCCGGGGACGACGACCGACCGCCACCACTGCATCGCCTTCACCTCCCCATCGTTTGCGCCGTCGCGAAGCGGTGCCAACGGTGACGTCAAGGCGCCAAGCTGCGCGGCACCTATGGACACGCCGTCCGCCGACGAGTAGACGCCATGGGGCGTTAGCAGTTCCGGTGGTAGCAACACCTCACCCAGCAGGTTGGCGGCCGAGGGCACGCCGGCGAGATCGACGAAGCACCTTGCGATGAATCGTCTCGCAAGATGACCACACGCCAGCAGCGCACCTCGACTGGGTTCCGCTGACGGCGTCGCTTCGGCCGTCGACTTGGACGCGTACATCGCCGCCTGCAAGAGGTCGCCCGGACACAGCCGCAGGCAGTCCCACCACGAGGCGACGACCTCTTCATCCGCGGCGCCGACCCCGCCGCCGCCCGACGTCATGGTCAGCCCCGGTCGCATGGTCACGCGGCACACGGCGTCGAGTACGTCGAGCAGCCTTCCAAAACGACTGGGTGCCGCCAACGCCGACGCCAGCGGTTGGCCATTGGGCTGGAACAGGTTGCCCCCGGTGGCCAGCATTCTAAATAGCGGGCCGGCGAGCACCGAAGGCGACCACTGGCACGGACCGTAGTGGGAAGGAGCGGTGGGATCACCACCGTCGTGCGACAGCGCGCGGAGCCTTGGCGCTAGCGGCAGGCTCATCAACAGTGCGACGGCCTGATCCGCAACCTGTGGCGACACGGCCGATGAGACAAAGGACAATGACCGGCAGGCAACGTCGACGATGATCACTTTTGCTTCTAAACTGGCGTTGCACAGCAGCGGTGTGTACGAGGGTGACGCCTTTTGCGAGGGGGTTGTGCAGTGCACAACAATCTTCTCGAGGGCGTGGGCGACTAAGGCCAGGCTGTTGGACCTCGTGTCCGTGGCACCGTTGTGTTCTGGCGGCGCCTCCGACAGACGCACGAGCTGCTCTTTGCAACGCTTCAAAAGCGCTCCAGCAAGAAGTACCAGCGGCGCGGTCAACTCGCTGTGATGCACACCGGCGGACGCCCAGCGATCCGATGCGGCGAACGTCCCTCCTCCCTCATTGGGGTCCTTTTTCTTCTCGGCATGCGGCGCTATGGGCGCCAAGAGCATCAGCAGCTGCGCCGCGTCGAGCTCGTCCTCGCTTCCACGGTCCACTGCGATCGCCATCACGCGTGACGCAGCGAGACGAATTGACGCGCTACCGCTTTGGAGACCGGCCGTTGCTCGGCGGACCAACAGTCGCGTGTACCTTGGACCCAGCACGGCGTCCGACGGGCGGTCGGGAGCGGGTGGCGGTGGGGCGTCAAGCGGGTCCCTGACGTCGTCGTCGGTCTCTCGCGATCGCGCGGATAGATAACCGCGCAGCGAGTCGGGGTCGTCTTGGTCAGAGCCGGAACCAACGTGCGTGGCGGCAGCAGCCTTTCTTGCGGCTTCGATGGTGGCAGCAATTTGTCTCTGTGTTGTCAAAGACACCCGCGCCAGCAGCTCCAGGGAAGTCAGCACGCCGCCGTGCAGTTCGGGATCGCCGATCGCATCCGAGCCTGGTGCTTCGGCATCGTCTAACATGGTTTGAGTCAGTCGCTCGGCGGCGACCACTAAATATCGATCGAACATGTCGACCGTCGCCTTCGGCACCACGGCGAGCAGAAGCTGTGCCCCGAACGGCTTGTTCTTTGTCGGCGCTGAGCGAACGAAACAGGACGGGACGACCAATGGGAGGATTAGCCGTCCCAGCACGTCGACGGCGAACAGAGGGCTGCGTGCCGCAAACTCGTCCAGCACATCACACACAAACGTCAGGGAGCCCTCGATATCGATCGTGTGGCTGGTAAATGGATAGTGTGCGCGGCCGAGAATGGTCTGCACGGCCACCGTGCTAACGTAGGGAAACAACGAGGCGACGAGCACCCCGACTTCGTATGGCCGGCCGAGCAGCCAACTGGCCACGTCATCGGACGTCGTGTGCAGCTTCGCCCAAATGGCGGCTTTCAGCGGCAGTGGAAGTCGAGCGGCGTTGAGCGCAAAGTGTTCTAAGTAGTTGGACCCGGGACTGATGGTCCACGATGTGTTGGCCAACTCCGCGACGCACTGTTCCACGGTGCTCGCGATTCGGTTGATGACCCCCTCCGACCCCGTGGCCTTGGGCGGTGCACCATCGTATTGCCGTTCCGAAGTGGACTGACGTTGTGAGTTGGCGGCGCGTGCCCCTGACGCGTAGCCTAGCCGGCTGAGCGCCTGTGGCGCAAGCGCCTTGACGGTCACTGCTGAAAACTGGACGGTTGAAGCGGACCCACCTTCGTCGGTGGCTTGGTCCTCGAGTGAGGCTTGACGGATCGCTTGGACCTTTTGCACGGTGGATGCCGCTTTCGACTTCCGCGCAACCTCCGCGGCCCTCCGCTGGGCAGCTTGGCGGTCGTTTTCCGCCTTGGCGCGTTCCTCATCTGCGCGGCGAGACTCTTCTTGCTGCTGCTGCTGATGCAGCTGCGCCTGCTGCAAGGCAGGGTCGACGATGGTTTGGTGCATACCGCTTCCCATTTGGCGGTTGAACTGGGGCACTTGTGCGACTTCGGGCTCGGTTGCGGCCGGAACCACCGTGATGGAACGACCCGTCAGCAGCGAATATAGCGCTTGCAGGAAGTTCTGCGCGGCGTCATCCTTCATGTTCATGACGTCCGCAACCAAGGATTCGGGCAGCTGAGCGTCGTGGTGGGCGAAGAGGCACTTCAACACTGCCCAATTTGCGGACTTGATCTTTGACCCGGCGCCATTGTCGAACTGCCGGAGATCGACGTCTTGCCAATACCGGGAGCAGATTTCCGCGACAATGTAGCCATTCGCGATGTCTCGTTTCGGTGCTTTGACAGCGAACGGAAGGTCCAACGTCTGCAGCCAGCGAATCAATTCGCGGGGAATGGCCGACATTGGCTAGCCGCTGGGTGGGGGACAAATCCGTTCGCGAATGTAAAAAGGGAGGCGATGCCAAACAGACTGCCGCGAGTGGGGGCGGAATGGGCGGCAGCGGTCGTACTCAACAACGGCTCCGCTCAGCCAAATGTGGGCGTGCCCTGCGGAACGCGAAACCAAAATGGCGCGGGACAGATTCACCTACGTGACGTAGAATTCACAGATTCGTCGAGAAGGGGAAGGTAGGGGTGCCGCCTAGTCGTCCTTCTTCAGGGTCAGATACTCCTCGTACACGGGGCAGATTTCCGGATCATCGAGAATGTCCTGCGTTTTCGGCGCGCGGCCGTTTTGCTCAGTGAACAACGCTTTCCACGCGTTCAGTTGCTTCGCGAGCATCTTCTTCCTACTGACGGCGGCTTGCGCTCCGCTGGCGTTGCTTTCTAGCGCTTGTCCACCGGCGCCTGCATCCTTCGGGATCGAGATGTATTGCTGATAAATCTCGCTAATGGATGGGTCCTGCAAGATGTCGTTCACAGTCGGTGCACGACCATTTGACTCCGTGAACTGCGCCTTCCAGGCGTTCAACTGGCCTGCCAGCTGCTTCCGCTGACGTTGTTGCGGATTTTGCGGCTGTGGCGAGGCGTCGGCGACCGGCTGCGCCATGCCGGACGGGGTTTCATCCGTCTGGTGATCTTCACGGGCGTCGGAGGCCTCCTCGTTGTCCATGCTCGTCATGGGCCGACTCCCGGTGACGGTGGAACGACGCCGCGCTCGGTGCTCTGCGGCTGCCGCGGGGTTTTCCTTTTCTAATGACTTGAGTCGTTCGTGCTCTTCGTAAATCGGCCTGATTTCCTCGTCCGCGAGCAAATCGCTCTCTTTTGGCTTGTGCCCCACTTCCTCCAGGAACCGGTCTTTCCACGCGTTGAGTTCCTTCCCAAGCTGCTTTCGCCGCTTGTGGATCGCCTTGAAGTCGGAAAGGGCATCGCCATCATCGGCGTTGAGCTGTTCGGAGGATCCAGCCGGAGCCTCGTCCGCGGCAGGCGATTCGCCCGCGACTTCCGCTGCCTTGGCGGCTTGGTATCGCTGATACAAGTCGAACACTTCCTCGTTCGCTTCGATGTCGGTCATGGTGGGCTTGCGGCCTTGCTCCTCCTCGAACTCGTGTTTCCAGGCATTCAGCTGCTTGGCCAACTGCTTGGCGGACATGCCGCCGGCCGACACGGACGACTTGCGACGCGTCGACCGCCGGCGCTGCTCCTTGAGTTGCGTGAACTCCTGATGCACGGCCCATATGTCGGCATCGGCCTCGAGGTCTTGCTCCGTCGGCTCACGGCCGTTGTCGGCCATGAATTGTTCTTTCCACGCGTCGAGCTCCTTGTGCAGCTGCTTCTTCCGCTTTTTCATCGCTGACTCCGACACTCCGTCGCCGAGGCCGTTGCCTCCCGCGCCAATGAATTGGGTCGAGTCCGGTCGTGGAGGCGGCGACTCCGGCTGGTGGGTCGACGGGCTCTCCGACTTCGGCTCCGGCACGGTCGCGTCTTGCTTCGGAATGCGCATGTACTCATCGTACACGGACGAAATAAGGGGATCGGCAGCGATATCCGCCGCGGTAGGTTTGCGCCCATTGTCCTCCTGAAAGCTGGCCTTCCACTTGTTTAACTGCTTGCCCAGCTCTTTTCGCCGCTTTGCAAGCAGATCCTGCACGACCTCCGAGGTGGTCCACTTCGTGAGGGTAAAGTCGTCCACGGGCAGGCCTTCCGACAGGCACTGCTGCTTGAACGCCTCGAACTGATTGAGCGCGAACGGGTCATCCTCCAGATCGCCAAGGGTCAAGGCGCGGCCGAGCCGCTGGCTGGAGTTGTCTCGCCACGCTTCCAGCCACTGCAGCAGTTCGCCGCGAGTGGGCTGCGGTTCATCGTCTTCCGGCGGTTGATTCATGGCCGGAATGTCATTCGGCTCTGTTCCAGCCGCCGCGGCGTCGGTTTCCATCACCTGGGCCAAGTCTACCGCGCGCAGTGATCCCATCTCAATTTCACTCGCGGATTGATCCTGATCCCGTTGGGGGCGAGAGCCCTTGGTTTTCCTCGCCTCGTCGTTGGCCGCGGCCATCACGCTCGTAATGGTCGACATGAGCATCCGGCGCGACCCTGCCTCTTCCACTTGTAAGTTGCGGCGGTCCAGTGGTTCTTCGTTGGACTGCAGGGCATCGATTTCGACTTGGACGGCTGCCACGCGTTGCTCCCGCTCCTCCTTCAGCCGGTCCACCCGGGACACCACGGCCGCGGTCGTGCCGCCACCATCCACCGTCGCGGTCGTCGCGAATCCTTGCGCGCGATCGAATTCGTCGTAGTCTTGCGGCGTGAGGGCCACCGCATCCGTACCGGCAAGCCGGCGGAGCTGCAACAGCCAGTCGGACGCCTCGGGGTCGAGCATGATTTGTCCCTTCGTCGGCGGCGCGCCGTTGTACAATTCGTAGTTCTTCTTCCACTTGTCGAGGCGGATGGCCAATGTGCGGATCATCGGCCATTGATCGGTCGACCGCAAGCCGCTGCCAGCCGCCAACGGGGCCACCGCGTTGGCCGGAGCGAGACTAACGGGGGCGGCGCTGCGAGCGGCCGCGGCAGCGGTCTCCGCTGCCTCCGCAGCGATCCGTGCTTCCTCCTCGACGTCGGCCGGATCCTGGAGTTCTTTGCGCAGCGCCTGGTACTCGCGATAGGTGGGGCCGAACTCCTCGTCCTCGTTCAACTCCTCCGTCGAGGGCTTTTTGCCGTGTTGCTTTTCGAAAGATTTTTTCCATGCGTGCACTTCTTTATGGAGCAGCTTTTTCCGCTTGACTTTGCTGCGTCTGTCAATTTCCTCGTGTGTCATGCTATGGTCGACGATAGGCGCGGCGACAATGACCAGCTCATCCGCGTACCCCCCGTTGTTGCCCGCAGCAAACGGGTCGTCGTTGGCGCGTTCGGCTTCCAGCTGCTTCATGGCGGCTTGCCGGAAGAGCGCCAGTTGTTCGTCCTCGTCCCCTCCGACCTCTTGCGCACGGAAATCGGACAATGGCGCGTCGATCGCCATGCGCAGGGCATCGAGCACCTTACTGGGAACGTCGTAAGAGAGATCCGCGGCCGTCGGCTCATATGACTTCGGGGCGATGCGCTTCACTCCGGCAATATCGTAGATCTCCTCTTCCTCTTGCTCGTATACCTGCGCGGGCTGCTCACCGATGTCGTCGTCTAAGTACTTGCGGTCCTCGAAGTAAATGAAGTTCTGCACCAGCCTACCGGTGGGACGAATGAACTGTTGCAGTCGTTGGGTGCCGTCCTTGTGGCTGTCCGTCGTCACGTCGAATCCCCCCGCTCCTCCGCCGCCGCCTTCTCCTCCCTTCTGTGAGCTCTCTGCAGACACCGCGCTGGACGCGTTCGATCCGCCGCGTTGGCGCTTTTTGCGCTCTGCGCGGCGAGCCTTCGCGGTCCCGTGCGGATCGACGCCATCGTTGCTTTGCAGGTCGAGGGAGTCCGCGTGCGGCGACGGTCGCGTCCCTTCCGGCTTCGGGATAAAGGCGAACGGGTTGTCATCATTGTTGGGCAGCAGTTCGGACTCGGCGGTGGTGGACCGTTCGCTCTGAGGCGGCGGGCACTCACCGAACGCTTCTTCGCCTTCCGGGGCTTCCCCTTCGTATTTGGTGCCGCCGGCGGTCCAACCCCGGGTCGCGGTCTTGAGCACCACATAGCCGTGTTTGCCAACCACATCCGCTCGTTGAATGGGATCGACGTACAGGACGCGATAAGGGCTGTTCGGAATCGTGAGAACCGCTCGGCGCTCACCGAGCCGGGGTCTGTCAACAAGTACCTGCTCCGGACGTTTCACGCGTTTCGACAGTGTTTCGCTCTTTTTTTCTTCTGTTTGAGACAACAGTTCCTTCGACTTCGACTGGCCCATATTGGTGGGGGGAATGCCTAAATTCACTGGGGCCGATACAATGGGGGGAGATGGGCCCTAACGCGACGCGAAGAGGGGAGGCATCCAACCGGAAGGGGCTCATCACGGGTTGGCTCGGAAAAGTATACTTTTCGTACGACAAAACGGCGCCGGCAACAATACTGGCCAGTAAAGTAACGAAAAGTAAAGTTAGCTGCTGGCTGAGGGGGAAGTGGACGACAACAAGCAATTGGCATTCCTACTCCGGTGGTTCCGTGGCGAAAGCGCAACGAAAACGCCGATCATCCAGCGATTTCTCCGGGACAAGTGTGGATCAATCAACAAGGTTACAGTTACTTGAAGATTCATTCAGAGGGGTTAACAAAAACAAGTACAGCGCACAATGGGAGAGACAGTGTTAACTCCGAGGGGGCGGAATCTTTACGACCGAGCTTGTGACGTAGCAAATTTCCTCGGTGGTTCGCTCTGATGCGCCTTGCCAATGCACCTCCAATTGTAGGGCCCGGCGTCGCCGTTTCCGGATCTGCCCTTTTCGACCGTTGATGGAAATCCACGAGCCGTGCCGCAATGATTCCCAGACCGTGCGCTTGACCTCTCCGTCAAGCAATGCCCAGAGAACCACCCCCGTCCTCACCGATGCGAGCATGATGACCAGGTGCTTGCGCCCCATGATCGTCCCGAGGTCATAATTTATGGCGTAGGGAATGCCGTGATGATCACGGTCTATCCTCGTGTGTGGCAGCATCCATAAGGGAACCAAGGCCAAGATTGACCCTACTTTCCCGAGGGAGAAGGAAGGAAGAGCGGGAGTGACCCTACTTTCCCAGCGCAATGTACACGATGCTGCGCGTGGTGTGTCGGATGAAGTGGTACACGCGCAGGCGCCATCGGGTGATCAAGGAGGGCGAGGCTGGGGCCGTCCCAGCGGGGGCCGTCCGACTCCCGGTCAGCGGCGCGCGGCGGGACCAGGGCAGCCAAATGGGGGGCCGTTGGGCCCAGGACCGACGCGCTGGCACCGGCGACGCCACGTCCGCTTGCGATCCATCCGTCCCCTCTGCTGGGTGAATCACCGCGGACGACGACAGCACCTTGTACGCCTGGATCAGGCGCTGCATCTGCTCCTTCGAGCCGCCAGGCTTGTCCGGATGCAAAAGTTTGGCCCGTCGCACAAACTGCACTTTGAGCTGCGCCTTGGTTTGCGGCGCGTCGTGAGCGGCGCCGTTTCCGATCAACATTTGGACCGCCTCACGCCGCGACATGTCGGAAAACCAGGCACGGCAACGACGCAGCATTCTTTGTCTACTAGCGAATAGATCATGGATTTCGTATCTTGCACCGAGCGACTTACGGAAGGGACAACCACGCCAACGCTGCTACGTGGTTGTAAATAAATGCATTGAACTTGCCAATGTTCGGCAGTTCGCAAGTGCAAGCGGATCGCGGGGAGAGGAAACATACAGAAAAGATCACGGTGTGGGTGCGCGAGTGGGTCAAGAGGTGCGCCGGCGCGTCGGCGATGCCCCTCGCGGCCCCGTCCGGGCACCGCCGCTGGACGCACTCGACCGCTTCGGGGACGATCTGTCTCCTTGTCCGCGCGGGCTATGCCCTGAGGCGAGCGCCAGGGAGGGTACGCGCTGGGGAGTTGTTGCGAGCAACGAAAGTGCGTCTTGTCCGCTGATAGCCGCAACAGGTCGGTCATTCCCTTGATCCCCCACTGTTTGACGGCCGCCGGTTGCCGACAGCGACGTGGCCTGCTCGATGATGCTGCTGCGACTCTCCAACGCGAAAAGAAAGTCGGTGTCGACGAGTGCCTTTCCATGCATCTTGTAGATTTCCTCGACGAGGCCGGCCTTGAGCCGGTCGTTGTCGGCCGATCTGAGCGCGCTCTCCAACACTTGAAGCCGTCGTTGCAGCGCCGCGATCTTTTCCACCGACGCACTCGACGAGGGCTCGTGCGATCGGCACCATGCCGCCGCGGACACCTCCCCAAAGGGAGAACTCCGCGGCGAGCCGCCCGCCTCTTCCGCGCCGTGTTGAGCCGGCATGGAGTGGCGAACGGACGACGGCCCCACGGCAACGTCACTCCGCATAGCGCCGTTGGGCGGTGGTGGGTCGCCGTACTCCGGCGGGAAGTAGTCAATGCGCAGTTGCGTCCACTTTTCAGCCGTTTCTGGATGGGCGATCGCGTCCAGTTCGCGTTGCAGTTCTTGGGCGTGCGACATGCTGCTTTTCAGCGACTCGGATAAGGCGCGAATGACGTTCAGCATGTGGGCCTTTTCGTCCGCGACGGCCGCCTCGGACGCTGTGGACGTCATGGAGGGCTCGACACGGTGTGGGTGGCGGCGTTGCTCATTTCTCATCGTGGCGTCCTGCTTTATTTCGTCCACGAGGCGAATGGTGTCGGCGATGGCGGCTTGGAGCGGGGCGTTGAGTGGGTTGCCGAGAAGGTGGCGGTCGTTAGCGTCGCTGCTGTGCGGCATCGATGCGCTGAAGGAGGATGCAGGCGTCTGCGTCGACATGCTGGCGACGACCACCTTTGGCGCCGGGTTGGCGAGGCTGTCCGAACGGCGACGCTGTTCCTCGCCGCTCACCACGGGTGACACTGCTCGCTCGATGGACGACGGGGGGCGGCAAAGCGCCTGTTCCAGCAACGAAGCGCGACCGACCGCGACGAACGCGGACGCATCGGCCGTCACTTGGTGGTGCGAGGGATGCGAGATGCACTGATTCAGCGCTCGTGTGAGCTCCGACTTCGTTTCTTCATAGGCATCGGACGTTCGCTGATGGCTCGCGACGTGGTTGGCGACGCTCTTTTCCAGCGCCGCCACGTGCTCCTTGGTGGCTGCCAGTTCATCGCGCAGGCACACGTCAACCCGCCGAGATTCGGCTAACGAAAGTTCAAGACCCACGACGCGCTCGTGCGCGAGGCGCAGCGACTCTTGCTGGCAAATGAGTCCCCCCGACCCGAACGCCCACGCGATGGCAGCGGAAGGGAGTTGCGCGGTCCACGATGGCATCGTCGGTGCTGCACGTTGCAAAGCAGTTGGTGGTGCAGCAAGGAACGATTTCGTCGGCGACATCGGCGGTGGTGGAGGGACGCCCTTTGTGGCTTTTCCGGGGGCAGCACCTGTCGACGGAGCCCTGAGTCTGCTACCTGGTGGTTTGGGAACCCCCTTCACCGGGCGGCTTGATGGCGGCTTCCCGGAGATAGACTTGCCCGCTGACGATGCAGCGACGCTGTGGGTGGACGTGACGCACGACGACACCGACGACGCATCATCGCCATCGGAATCGTCGGAGTGACCTACAGTTGTCGTCTGAACCGCAGCAGGCGCGGCGGCCAACTCGAGGTGAGTCGGTGCTTTTTGCACTGGCATTCCCCGGGTTGACCAGAATTCCGCGGGGACATCCGCACCCACGGCGAACTCCCAGGTCACAGCGAGGTGGAGGCGGGCCGTCGCTTCGGCCTGTTCCAGCGTTGACAGCTGCTGACAGTGCCTCGACGCTGCCGTTTCCACGAATACCGGATCGGTTTGAATTACTTCATCGCTCCGGAACGTGACGGTGGTCAGTTTTTCCAAGTCCTGACGTAGTCGCCGCGCATCCTGCTGCGCCGTGGCAACGTCGCTTGCCGATCGCTCCAAATCCAGTTGCAGTTGATCTCGTTGCTGCTCCAACAGGGCGAAAGCCACCTTGGTGGTCCGCAGGTCCGCTTCCTGTTCGCGTGCGTGTTGTTGCGCGGACTCCAGAGCTAATAACTGCTCCTCCAGCTGCCTTCGAAGGCCATCCATGGCCAGCTCGTGCGCGCGAGAAGCCTGCGTATGGTGATCGGCCGCCGTTCGCAGCTGCGTTTCGAGGATAGCCACGGTACTCTCGAGCGTCGCCAGGCGTGAGACCGCCTCGTCACGTTCGCGCAGCGCGGAAGGCAGCCGCTCGGTCACGGCCACGTGCAGTTCATCGCGTTCGCGTCGTAGCACCATTTTTTCTTCGTGCGCGCGGCTTGCGATCGCGTCCAGCTCCGCCACTCGAACGGCCATCAATTTGTTCTCTGTTTTCAGACTTTCCAACTCGGCGCACTTGGCGGTCACTGCATGGTGGGCGACGAGACACTCCCTGGATGCCTTCGACCACAAATCGCGCCGCTGTTGAACGTGGGACAAGTAATCCTCAAAAACGCCCGCTGGCTTGGACTGACCCCCCGTGGATGAATCCTGCAAACTGGGTGCCGACAGGAGCGTGGACAGCGTCTTCGCCTGATCCAACAGCAACTGTGCGTCCTTTCGCATGGGCAGGCGGCCGGTCGTGTCGGTATCGAACGCCTTCCGCACCCACTCGGCTTGCACACGGCGGCCAATGAAGGCAATCGCCGACGACGTTGCGGCATCGTAGCATGCTTCCATGGCGCAGCGACAGTCATGCGCGACGCTCTCCAGCGCGAACAGATGGTCGACGAACGTCTCGTTCGCATTCTGGAAGCGCAACGCGGCGGCAACCGCAGCGGCAACCGCGTCGGTGCACGGAGATGACGCATGCCCCCTCGCGTGGGAATAGGGGGTGTGTGGAGGCGTGGTCGCGTGCCGTGGTGTCGTCGTTGTGTTCTTGGGCGTCGACGTTCCAGGAGTCCCCGCACGGCTGGTCTGCACCGCGGCTGGTACGGGCACCTCTGGCGCCGGTACATCGAGAAGACTGCCTCTGCGCGATGTGGACGATGGCCGCGGTGCCGCATGTTCATCGATGGTCAGAGACTTTCGCCTCGGTCCTTCCGCGGCCGATGCGGCTGGAGACGCCACCCCAAGCGAAGGTCGGGACGCGCTGGTTGAGGCGGTCCGAAAAGGTTTCGTGTCCTCCGGCGGGGTGGACGTCGAACCACCCACCAGGGCAACCTTTTCTGCGCTGCTGGTGGGCTTGTTGAGCGTGCGCGCCGCCGGGCTGGTGGAACTACCGCGGGGCCGCGTCGCCCCCTCCGGGGCAGCGTGAGGCGCCGATGACGCCACCAGCGACGCCCGGCGGGAGCCGACGAGCGCAGCGGTGGCGCTGGGATCAGAAGGCGATGGGCGCCACGTGGCCGCAAGCGAGACGGTGGCCCGTTGTTGCGCAACAGAAGGTGGCGCTTTGGTAGTGGACAGCGTGCGCCGAGGGGCGTCGACCGGATTGTTGGCGGCGGGAGGCGGCCACGCGCTGGCCGGCGGGGAGCCTGCGGCTTCGAAGGGTAGGATCCGGCGAGCAGCAGGCTTTCCGGTCGCGCTGGGTTTTGCCGATAGTGGCTGCTTCGGCGTTGTCACCTCGGTTGCGGCGAAGTGCGTGAGGCTATCGATGGCGAACAGGTCATCGCCAACAGATAGCGATGGGATCGTGGCAGGATCGATAGCCACGAGGGACGGAGGTGGGCCCTCCGGGACGTGTGGCGGTTGCTTCGGGATTTTCGTCGTGATGTGAGGAGGGGGTAGCGGTGGCGGAGTCGCATCCCGTCGCGAAAGGGCCGGACTGTCCAACGCCGCGCTCGACGCCTTGCGTTTGGGGCCGCTGTCGCTACTCACCGCAGCACGACCACGTGGCGTCACGTCGAACGTGAAGTCAGCGTGGGGGCATTCCGTCGTTGCCTCCGGGCAATCGGGCAGCTCTGATGGAGATGCCGGGGCGACGGCGGCAGCACTAATTGGCTCAACAGGCGCTGGTGGAATCGGCGCGGCAGAAAGCATGCGACGCGGCGACGATGCCGCAGCAGGCCTCGCCACGCTCCGCGACATGATCAGCGACGACGCCATGGGGATCGCGTTTGAGTGACGTTTTGACATGTGCTGTCTTCAAACGCTGTGGGGTGACACTGGCCTTCTTTCGCATTCATCGTCGCGCATCACGTTCTTAGGCACACCGTCAGGTAGTAGAAGGGTTTGTAGGGGGTGCCTTTGTCATACCGTGTGCACCTTACTGTTCTATTGTCCCTCGACAACAAGCGGCGCGGGAACGGTCACCCGTTCGGCCACCATCTCTACCTGTCGCGTTTGGCAGAAACGGTGGCACGTCGCATCGAACGCGGCGCCCAGTGCATCGTGCCGGTAGTCCATCCAGGTGCGCGTCGTCGCAGACGGAACCGAGGCGGATACAGCCGCGTCGAAAGCTTCCCTGGGGAGCACGTCGGTCATCGCATCTTCACACCACAGGCGAATAAACGACAGCAGCAGCTGATGCACCCGCAGCGTGTCCGTCTCCGCGGGAAATACCACGAGGCGTACTGACCGGCGGCGCTCGGGCGACGACCCTCCCGACGGCGCCCAGCGTGCAGCGAAGTAGTCACTGGCCGATCTGTACACCTCAGGATCGGCGCACAGGATGATGTCTATCGAAGCCGCGCTACTGCACCGTTCAGCGGACGAGGGCTCCCCGCAGCGGGAGGTGTCGATCCTTTCGAGCGCAGAAAGGATGCGACCGAAGGAGTGCGTTTGACGTTTAACCGCTGTGAACTGCCTGGCGCGTTCGTCGCCGATTTCCGCAATGACCTGGGGACTGTCGAACGGGCGTTCGGACCCCCGCGCTACCGCTAGTCCACTGGACGATATTACTAAGGGCAATGTCGAGTGAAGGGCGAGTGCGGCGTGCGTCATCATACCCGCCCCTAGGTTATCCATGTCGAGGCAGTGAACATGCGGCCTCCAGCAGCACGTGGGATGGACGCCGCCGGGTGCAGGGGTGGTCATTCCCGGGACCTGTCGGGAGGTCGGGAGGGGAGGGTATGGGAGGGGAGTGTGGATGCTGAACGAAGGGGCGTGAGGCAGAGAATCAAGAAACAGAGCCTTGGCGTACGTATGCGACGCGATCATCAATGCAAACTCAATCGGGCGGCGTCTCGCAGAAATAGGGCTAACCGATCTCCAAACGGAAGGGGAATTGAAAGCGAGTGCCATGTGGCCGTGTGTGTGTGTCATCTTGGTCGTATTACCGGTCCGAGCCGTCGTTGGTCAGCCGGGGAAGAGATGTCTCTCTTCCCTTTAGTGCGATCCCCCACCCAAAATTCGGAACACTTGGTTGGCGACGTACCACTGTCCTGTGGCGTCCAACGCTAGGTGGAAGACGTCGTTGAAGGCCAGCGTGTGGCTTTCGCCCTCCAGCACGCACTCGCCATTGGCAACCACCAATATACCAGCCTGGTTAATCGGCTGATACACGACCTCGGTCGGGTTGAAGCGGGCTTGATTGAACGGCAAGCTGGCGAACTTTGTCATGATGTTGGCAACCCCGGCGAGGTTCTCGCCGGACCACGTCATCACGCTGGTTTCGCGGTAGATCCCCTGGCACTGCGCACGGTTGGTGCCGAAGATGGCATAGTATTGGTCGATAAACCCTTTGCCGATGTCCGCGTAAGTCATACCGAAGGGGCAAACAGCGGCGGGGGAGCACCTGTTCGAACTCGTTGTCTTCCTACGAACCACGACGATAGTGCAGGGAGGAAAAAGAAACAAATTGACACTTTGTGCGCCGCATATGCGTCACGCGACACTCTCCACGGCCCACCAACCATGGATCTCACTTCGTGACAAACAGATGCTATCGACTGCTTCTACAGGTGAACGAAAATCGGCGCAAACCAGTGTCGCGGCCGATTTCTGTCAAACTTTGATGGCAGTGGGCCGTTTTCCGGCGCGTTGCTGCTTCGCGAATCGCAGCCAGCGCAAGAAATACTTGAGCCTCAAGTTGCCGACAGCCATTCGCCGCTCGATGGCCGAGCCAATGGTTTGTTTCCGCCTTTGTTCATCGCGACGCGACTTCACCTCCACGCGCCAGGCACAGAAGTAGCGCGCCGCCACGTTTTGCGCGGACTCGTCGCCGATCACAGCCGCATGCCAGAGGGCCCGCAATCTACGCTTGGCGCGAGCGGGGGTACTCAAGAGCGCGATGTCGCTGGAATCGACGTAGTGTAGCGCAAAGTGTATTAGTTCGCGCGGTAGCAACGACCAAATGACGCGCGATGCGGTCATGTTCGAGACCCCCCCCTCGCAGATACGGGCGATCAGTTTTCGGTTTCGCCGGAGCGTTTCTCGCCTGCTGCTCAGGACGTGGTCTGGCAACGGAGTGGAAGCATCGGCGGCTGCTAAAACGTTCATCAAGACATCTTCCGTTGGCTGCCACGTGACATCTGTAGCTTTGACGTCGCGGTGACTGCGAATTGACGAGTTCGCGGAAGGCCCTGCGGCGGCTGTCGAACGAGCACCGGCGTCACAACCATTGTAAACGGCTCGTTGTGAATTGAACGCTGACATCAGGCTGAGCAGCGACGGCCACGCGGCGGTCTCGATCGACGCCACAAGGAGGACGTCGTACCAGTCCAACGCCCAGCCCCGGCGCACGTCGTCACCTCCCACCATCGCCGTCAGGACCCGCAGCATCAGCTCGGGATCCATGAAGGTAGCCGCGGCGGCAGTGTCGGTCGACGGAGTCGATCCCCTCCGCCTTGCTCCTTGAAAGGAGCGACCGTTTGCGATCGTTTGTGGGGTCGAACTCACGTCTAGGGCAGCCTCGGCCAGCGTTCGACGGCGCCGCAGCTGTGGCGGGCTGTTACCGGAATCGGGGGCCCCGAGATCGGACAGCACAGACCGCTTCGAACTCTCCGTCGTCATTGTCGCCGTCGTCGACGATGCCGAAGACATCACAACGCTCCGTTGCACGTCGCGTAGAAAGGCCACCACCGCGTCCATCAGCGGCGACCGCATACCGTCGGCGAGCAGCAGTGGCACCCTTAGCTTCGACGCATGCAGCGGGCAAAAGCGGCGCGTGTCGAACTGCGAGGCGATGAGGAAGCGGTAGTAATGGGTTGCCACTTCACGCAGCTGCGCAACGGATCGCAGCCGGCAAAGTCGTGTGGCCGGTTGGGAGACGGTCAGCGAATACGGCGACACCATTGTGGTTTGTTGGACGGTGCTGACTGGAGATGCGTGTTGGCGACCACTGCGAAGGGGCGTCTCGCTGCCACTGCTGGCCGCGGTGATTTCCGACACATGCAACGTGATGGTTGACTCGGTCAGGGGCCGCACGCCGCCGTCGAGCTCCCCGGCGGGGGCGAACACCGCGACGCGCCACTGCAACGTCGCATCGCCTCGGCTCGCCAACCAAATCATGAAAGGACCGTCCGGCGTCAAGGTGAGTTGCAGGCCGCCGTCGGTATCCGTCGGTTGCGTGGAGAAGGTCATGTCGGATCTCATGTGGATGGGCACGAATGCGGTCATGAGGGACACACCTGCTGCCACGACCACAGACCCGTGCTCGGCCGAGACGATCCTCCCAGATCCCCCCGGGCCACGTCCGCCTGTGCGTATGAACGCCTGTGTGAAGTCGGACATCTCGTGCGCGTCGTCAAGGACGAAGTCAAGACGGTGGTCAGCGCGGTGAGCCTCGCCGCCTCCTGGCGGCCCCAATGGTCGATCCGGTGATTGTGTCGGCGGCGACGTATCGAAAGCGTCGGATAGAAACTGCACCACAGAGTGCTGCTGGAATGCGGCGGCACGCCAAGTCGCAGACTGCACACGATGGCACACCAACACGAAGAAGGCGAGTACCTGCGTGGGCATGTGCCGGCCATCCGTGGCGCCCCCTTCCATGAGCCGGCAGTCGATCGTCGCCCTCGTCACCCCTAGCTGGGCGATCTTGGGTGCCACGACATGGACATCCGCTGTGAGAGAGCATCTCGCCGTTCGCACCCTGGGGAGGGCTCTCATTGTTGGACGACGGTGGTCCGACACTGACATCGCAGCAGGGCACGGGGGCACCAACAAAGTCGCTCCTCCGGTGACACGCACACAAGCCAACGGGGAAAATGAGGGGGGAGGGAGGGGAGAAGGAACGCTACACCCATCCGACAATGAAGGAGGTGTGCCTCTCCCCCTCCTCGGCGTCACACGCCATTGGCGTACAGTGCTTCGTGGCCACGCACCGGCCCCTCTCTCTCTCTCTCTCTCTCTCTCTCTCTCGCTCTCTCTGTCTCACCGTCGCGGCGACACTCCGTTTGGGAGCCTTCCGTACGCCACGCGTTGCTCGGCGAGAACGAGGCGGGTGCGAAGGTCTCGGAGAATCGACACATTGCCGCTGCCCTGTGCGGCCGGGTCTCCACTCTTCGAATTGGGCCGCACGTCCGTGAGCAGCTGGTGCAGGCGTTGAATTTCCAACAGTGCCCCGTCGCGCAGCAAGGGCTCCTTGGCGCATGCGGCGGCGGCCTCCAACTGCAGCAGTCGCTCCTTCACCTCGTCGACGTAGTTCACCAAATGGTCAAAGCCGTCGTCGTCGTCCGCCGGTCCCTCTGCCCAACCGCCTCGGGGCGGCGTGGATGCTGCTCCACCCGGCGTCCCGTTGAAGCCCACCATGCCGCCAATCCCTCGCGCGATCGGCGACGCACCCGGGGCACCGTGGGGACCGCCGCGCCAAGGGACGGTGGGGCTCGCCACGGTGCCGCTGCCAGCGAGCAGGCGATGTGCCGCATCCAATACCGATAGCGACGCGGAGTCGCCAGCGCTCCGAGGTGCGTAGCCGTCCCGAACCGCGCGGGACGCGCCCTTCCCTGCGGTGGGACCGTCGTCTTGATCCAAGGAGAACCGCAAGCGTTCGAGCGGAGTCATCGCACCTGTCCCTGACCGGCTTGGCGACGCGAGCTTTCGTCGGCTTGGTGGCATGGCGGGTGAGTCCGACGCGGGCATCCCAGCGAGGCTGCCCCTCCGGTGATCCTCGGTGGACCGGTGCATCCGAACACCATCGTCGCTTTCCTCTGTACCAGATTCGTTGCGACGCGAATGTCGTGTCCGTCTGGAGCCCGGCTTTTCAGGCTCCCTTGGGTCGCGTTTAGGAGGGGCTCCTTTCTTCTTGGACGACGCGTCGCTTGCGTCCTCCTCGCTCGAGCCAAGCGGCGCGCCACTCTTTCTTTCTCGGTGGTCGGGGAGACTACGGCAAGCATTCCCGTCGCTGGGGTCAGATTGCTCGGCCATTGTCGCCGTCCGTCGACGGGGCGGGGCACTTTCTGCGGCGGAGCTATCGTCACCCGATGACATGGATGGAGGTGCTCCTCGCGCCGGGAGATGCTCGGCACCGCCGTTGTCGGCGTCGCTTTGGTTACGGCGCGTCGAGTCGGGCCGCTGGCGCAGTTGTCGGCACTTGGCCTTCCATTTTTCCTTCGCTGCGGTGAGCTCGGCGACGGTCAGTCGAACCGCGGCAAGTTCCTTATTCAGCGCCTCGTTGGCTTGTTGCGTTTCTGAGACGGCGTCGGCGCCGTTCGCGGCAGTCCCGTCATCTTCCTTGTTGTTGGACATTCGCGCCTTCAGCGCTTCGATGGCCTCGTGGAGCGCAGTGACGCGCCGCCTCTCCGACTCAATGCGGCGCTCGCCATCGGCGGCCAGCGCGTCTTTCGCGCGCAGCTGCGACGCCGATGCCGACACTGCGCCATCCAGTGCGGTGACGATCGATGACACCTGCACCCCAGTGAGCGGCGCACCGACCTCGAACGACGATTTTTCCGCAACAAGCGGCCGGAGGGTATCGATAAACGCGGTTCGGCCCTCACTGTCCACCGAGTCCGACGGCGCGACGTCACGAGCGCGGGAAAGCAGCAAACTGTAAGCACCTGATGTCAAGACGACGCGATCGTCCTTCGAGGCCAGCCGTAGCGCGGATAACTGGGCCCGCAGAGCGGCGAGCTCGCTGACCCCACCGGTCGGATCCGTCGAAATGGCGCCCTGAGCCTCAAGCTTCTTGTAGTGGGCCAAGTCTTCCGTCGAGTGTTGGAGTCGCACCTTTGTGGACTCTAACTCCATGCGCAACGAAGATTGGCTGGACATCGACGCCGCCTCTCGATCGGCCGCGTCCCGCAAAGCCCGCTGGGCAGAATTGTCGCCGCCCGCAGCCGTCGCGCTCCTGACACGCAACTCGGACAGTTCCTGCCTGCACCGCTCGTGTTCGGCCTGGCTTCGCGACAAGGCATCTTGCGTGATCTTGAGCTCCGCGCGCGCGTGGGTCAACTCGATTTCCGCGTTCACTCCGGCGCCTTGCTTATTGAGCAGTTTCTCGAGAGCACTGTTTGTGTCCTTCACCGTTTTTAGCTCAAACTGCAGCTGCTTCATATCGGACAGCGACCGTTGAAGTTCGATTGTCGCCTTGGAGACCTCTTCCGCTTTGCTCGCGGCCACCATCGCCGTTTTGGCATTCGCCTGCGCGATTTGACGTTGTCGCTCCGACAGCTTCGTGGTGTTATCTTCCAGTGTTTTGTCGAGTTCCATGCAGCGCTTGGAAAGCGATTCGGTATGCTTCACGACTTTCACCAAAAAATGTCTCGTTTGGTGGTCAAGAAGCTCTTTCATCCGAAATAGGGTGGTGTCGAAGTTTTCAAACGCGACCGTCATGTAGTCGTTGATATCGAACTGCAACAGGTCAGCGAATTCGGCAAGGTTGCCCTGAAGGTCCATGACGAGGTCCTCTTTATCCTGCTCCCGCTGCTCAAACGCTTCAATTTGGCGGCGCAGGTCTTCTTGTGCAATTTGAGCGTCCTTCGCCGAAATCATCTCTTCGTCCATCCCCGCGCCGACGCGCAGCTCGAGCTCCTCTTCGATGGGTCGCGAGGGGAGCAGGGCCAGCCGGCAGCCGTCGGTGGTCACCACCCAAGCCACGTACCCTTTGACATTGGCGACAATCTGAACGGTGTGGATAAAGTTAGCCGCCGGTTGGGACCCTTGCGTCGCCGCTCCCTGGCGCCGCCGGTCGACGGACGGAGTCGACGCGGCCGCCTCCGACGGGGCGGCGTCACCATCGTCGCTAGCGGCGCTACTGTCGGTGCCACCCGGACGGAAGCTGGACACCGACTGCGACCGAGCGCTCGCTCGACTGCTCGTGGCTGCCGCCTCACTACCCTTGTCACCGGAGGCGGCTTTGGACGCCGCCGATTGAACGGGAGCGCCGCCGACGTTCGTGAAGCAGTGTAGAATGTCGTAGCTGCCCACTTCCCAAACCAACACGTTGCCGCCCTTGTCCGACGTCATCATCACGCTGTCAATGGGCTGCAGCGACACGACGGCGGTGCGGTGCGCGGTGAGCAACTTAATGCACTGGCGGTTGCCCTCGATCGCCCAGAGGCGAATGGTGCCGTCTTCGCTCGCCGACCACAGCGTGCCGCGATGAACCACGAGAGACGTGATGGGGCTGGTATGGCCTTCAAGCGTGCACGGCCTATCGAGCAGCGTGAACGGCCAACAGCGAATCGTGCAATCGTCTGACCCCGATAACAGCGCTTTGGAGGATGCGAAAAGGCACCGCACGCTGAGGGTGTGACTGCCGACGCAGCCAACCAACGCAGGGGGGTCGGTCGACCATCGCAGCACGCGCCAGTCCGCGGATCCGGAAAACACGGCACCCTCGATCGCCGTCAGCGAGGTGACGGCACCAGCGTGATGCTTCGCCTCGAAGATGAGTGCCGGCGTCGGTGCGCTCGCCGCCGTGGACATGTCGGATAAGAACTGGCTCCAAGCATTGGTCGCCGCCGCGTTTTCCGCACGCTGTTTGGGAGGAGACGTGGCGGGTGCGAAGGCTCCGTTGCGGGCTTGGGAGGTCGCAAACACCTCGATCAGGCCATCGCTGAGCCCGCACCACAACTGACTATTGTCGTCGAGCGTCATCGCCTGAACGGTGATCCCACGCTTTTGATGCGCCGCGATGCGGGCGTGCCTTTCGATCTTCGGCACGACGATGGTTGCCCTACCTTGCACGACGCCGGTGCCGGACGGTGCCACCGAGGTGATCATGTTTCCGCCTTTGCCCCCGGCAAAGGGTGCCGTCTGCGAAGCAGACAAGTTGGCCGCGTGCGGCAGGTTCGTTGTCGTCGGGTTGCCCGACAGCGCGCCTCGGATGGAGACGATACCATGGCGCCCCCCCACGTAGATGCCCAGGCCCCGGGCGCAGTCGTTGGACATGAGCATGTCGTACCGCGTTGTCAAGCACCGAATGTCATTTGGGGGCGTGCTGATGGGGAGCGCGTTGGACCGGGACACACGGGCGGTGATCGACGCCGTGGGGGATCCACCCGCCGAGCGAGATCGGCTGCCCATCGACTTGTACGTGCCGGCGATGGACCCCACGCCATCGCGCCTTGACATGGATGACAGGGGGGGGGGGGGTGGGAGCCGTCCCCGAGGGGCACTCCGAGCTTCA
>ERZ1292630.1235-Hain-H41-02um-R3-1235-length-25443-cov-6_pt1 | contig 25443 bp, 17 predicted proteins | sample MGYA00564408_ERZ1292630 | MGnify/ENA primary metagenome ERZ1292630 (study PRJEB36523, sample SAMEA6512641) | groundwater metagenome | collected 2019-01-08 | study: AquaDiva: Metagenomics assemblies of 32 groundwater samples
CATCGTATTAAGATCGGGCTGGTCTTCCTCGTGGTCGGCATGCTCCTCGTGCTGTGGGCGTGGGGAAGTTGGATTTACCGCACGTCGACCCGGACGGAGGGCGTCGTTGTCGCGGTTGACGCGACGCCTGATGGGCCGGCGGAAAAGGTAAAGGCCGTCCGCGCCGCGCCGACGGTGCTCCTTAGCGTAGTGCTCGTTGTCCTCACATTTCTCGTCGCGAGCTACGCCCTGGTGCGGGCGAGCCGCCGCTATCGCATGACCCTCGAAAAGCGCGCGAACGCGCCGACGGACACGCGCGACGTCTGGTCGATGCACAAACTCAAGAGCTTTGACGACAGCGACGCGTGAGCGGTAATCCCTCTCCCCTCAACCGAGAGGGGACGGGGTGAGGGTGAGTCTTTCGTTCACTTGTGGGTTGCTGTTTCTGTCTCTTGAATCGCCGTTGCATATGGATCTTTCCGGCAAAGCGGCTCTCGTCACCGGCGGCGCAAAGCGCGTCGGCCGCGCCATCGTCCTCGAGCTCGCTCGCGCCGGCTGCGATCTCGCCGTCCACTACCGCTCGTCACATTCCGAGGCTGAGGAAACCGCAACCGCCGTTTCCGCTCTCGGTCGTCGCGCCGTCCTCATCCAAGGCGACCTGAACGACGCATCCGCCTGGCCCGCGATCATCGAGCGCGCCGTCGCCCGGCTTGGTCGACTCGACATCCTCGTCAACAACGCATCGCTTTTCGACCCGGCCGCTGCCGTCGCCGCCGAATCCGCAGACGCTTCCGCCGACTCGTTTCAACCCCTCCCCGAGCCGCAGGCGGAATGTAATCCCGGCGCGCCGGGAGCCCGCGCGACCCCTCAATCCCCCATGACCAATTTCGACTCCGCCGAGTGGGATCGGATGCTGCGCGTCAACACCGTCGCGCCCGCCGCCCTCGCCCACTACGCTCGTCCGCACCTTTCGGCCCACGGCAGCGGGCGAATCATCAACCTCTGCGACATCTCCGCCGATCGCCCCTGGCCCGACTATCTCGCGTACTGCGCGTCGAAAGCTGCGCTCCTCTCGCTCACCAAAGGCCTCGCACGCGCCTTCGCACCGACGATCACCGTCAACGCCGTCTCGCCCGGCATCGCCGTTTTTCCCGACGAGTATCCTGCCGCGCTTCGTGAAAAGCTCGTAGCCCGCGTCCCCCTCGCCCGCGAGGGCACTCCCGAAGAAATCGCCCGCCTCGTCCGCTTCCTCGTCGAATCCGGCGACTACATCACCGGCCAAATCATCTCCATCGACGGCGGCCGCAGCATCGTCTGACACCCCGAACCGCATTTAAGGCCGACACCCCCGCCAAGTTCCGCCTCAAGGGCGACATCCGCGTCCCCACCGCATGGGCATGATCGATTTCACGGAGGTCGCCCTCGATTGAGGAGTAGACGCGAGACGGGGTTTCGTGATGATGGTTAAAGCAGGTGCAAGCACCAGCCGTATCTTGGCGCAGATACAGTCAGGTGAAGCATTGTACCTTGTAGTCCTACGGAGGCGTCATGCGACTCACGCTGAGGTTTCATGGTACGGAGTACACCGTGGACCTGCCCGGCCTGTCCGATCGGGATTACGAGGCCGCTCGCGCGGGTTTACAAGCGGACTTGGCGCGCCCGGAGGGGCAGGTAAAGAATCGGGAGGCAATCTGTTCGGCTTTTCTCGCCTTGGTTCGGAGTGCGCCTACTGCGAATCCAAGCGACCTTTGGCACCATGTGGTCTACCGGCTCTATTGCGAAATCCTACCGAACACGCGCCAGCAGAACCCGCCCCAAAGTTGGGTGCGATCCTCCGGTGATGCGTTGGAGCTGTTCCTGGAGCGCTGGTACGAGCCAATCCTCCACCCGCACGGCGTCTCCATTTCTGCGTTGATCGGCAGGGCACAGAAGCGGGCGGCGCTCGCGCAGTTTGGAATCAGCGACGCTGTCGGGGACAGCAAGCTCGACGTCACGTTAGCGCGGCTTGTGGCGCAGGACGAACGCGCTCTCTTTGGGGGTGTCCACGTCAAAGCGAGCCTTGCTGAACGGGTCTCTGATGACATTCCTTGTAGTCGAGCGCTCCAGCGCAAGGGCTTCCTGTCACCCCTTTGGACGTTGGACGTGAAATCGTTCCCGCCGCCGCACGGCGACCTCGTGAACCGCGGCGAGTTGGGCGCGCCGGATTCGCCGAGCGAGAAACGAAAATACGTCGAGGAGCACGGCGACTTTGATCATTGTTACAGCGCCAACACACGGTCCGTTCCAAGTGCAGGTAAGACCCGAAGCGGAAAGCGTGTAATCGTTCTGGATTTGGCGCGGCAACCGGACCAATTCGCCAAAGATGTCACTGCCGCTGCGGCACGGAAAAGGTGTTGAAGAGCGTATTGCAATTGGTCGCAGCCGCGCGCCTGTTAGCGATGGCGCAATGGTCAGCGTCAAGCTCGAACCCAAGCCAGTCGTGATCTAGCTGCTGGGCCGCGAGCGCCGTCGTTCCGCTTCCCATGAATGGGTCGAAGATAACGCCCCGCCCCTCTACTCCGGAAGCGGAAATGCACTGAATCGGGAGGTCCAAAGGAAACGTAGAGCAATGCTCCACGTTATTGGGTGTCTGAACCAGGCGCCAAACGCTCCCAACTGGCGGCCGAACACGAAAAAAATGCCGTTCACTCTTCGCAAAGATGTAGATTGACTCGTGCCGTCGGTGTGGGCGACGGCAAATGCCCTCGGGCATCGGACGCGATTTTTCCCAAACGACCTCTCCGCGGTACAAAGCGCCACGGTCACAGACTCCGAGCACGATGCGGTAAGGAAGGGCAAGGAGATTACCGTATTGTAACCACCGAGCCGTAGGATCGATAAACGCGCGACGTGCTCCGCGTTTCTTAGTGTAGGCTGAATTCGTGGGATCAAGTCCATTGCCGTCCGCCCCGAGCGTGCTGTAGCGATGGTCGTCTTCACGCCAGTTGATAGGCGTGTTATACGCGTCTCCAATGTTGAGCCACAGTGTTCCGCTGGGCTTGAGGCAGCGGATGCACTCCGTCATTATTCGCACGAGCGCCGCAACGTACTCGCGCGGGTCTTGCTCACTACCGATGCCTTCGGAACCGCGTTGACCCCAGTAGGGAGGCGAGGTTACGATGACATCAAGGCAGTCGTTTGGCATCTCTCGAAGCGCCGCCGTGCTGTCCACGTTATGGACTCGGTTAGTTTCCCACGCCCCGAGTCGTTTTCTGCTAGTCTCAATGTCCATCGTTCTTCTTGAGGGTCTGGAGGATCGCTTCGAGATCCCGACGGAGGTACAGCCTGTACCCGTTGACGGGGTGGCGTCGCGGCCTGACCTTGTCTTGGCGATCCCAATTCCGCAACGTGGATGCTGAAACGCCAAGCAGCGCTGCCGCTTGACCGATCGTGAGGTAGTCGTCGAGCCTTGGGCTTTTCTGGGCATGAGCCAAGATTAGCAACCCTTAGCAAAGATTGCAAGCCCTGCGATCGAAATTTCGCGACACGGTACCATCAGCATCGCTCGTCAAGAGACCAAGAGCCACATACTTAGTTTACCACCGCGCGGGGCTGATACAAACCCCTTTCGTGCATGCGTCCCCGGCGGCTCCGGCCGGGTGCAACGGCCTTGCTGGCAAGCCCACGCGGCAGCGATCCCTTTACGGAGTCGATTCGACATCTCGTGGACAGGGGGTATATTTCCGCAAAGACGACGCACGCCGCGGCGCCTGACACGGATTTGAGTATGACATACGACATTCTAGCCGCTGCAGCCGACGCAAGGCTCTACGTCAATCCCATCAAAGTCGCGCTGGCCGTCGCGCTTTTGTTCGCATGGGCGTGGGCCGCCCAATGGGTCGATCGCGACACCGACGTCGTCAAAACGCAGCGCGAACGCTGGGACCTCATCGTCCTTTCGGGAGGCCTTGTCGCCTTTTTTGTGCTTTTCATCCCGCCGTGGTCGGGCGGTCTCTTCTACCTCGGAACCGCATTCTGGCTTTTGATCGTCGGCGGTTCGCTGATGGCCTACGTCGTTCACCGCAACAGCCGGGTCGTGCCCGATGCGAGAATCCTCACGGCTGGACATCTCAAGCGACTTCTGCCCGGGAGAGGCGGGGCGGCCAAAGCCCGGTCCGAAAAGGGGCTGCGCGTCCGCATCACCGATCACGCCGGCAAGTTCGTGGAGCTTCCCGGCGAACACGACGAACTCAAGTCGTTCGAGGCGGTGCAGGACTTCCTCCACGAAATCTTCTGGCGCAGGGTCTCCGATCTGGACATGGTTCCCAACAAGGAGAACTATCGCGTCGTCTACCGCATCGACGGGGTAGCCGCCGAACGCCCCGACGGCGTCCCGCTCGAGAACGGCGAGCGCATCGTTCGCTACTTGAAGAAGATTGCCGGTCTGAGCGTGGAGGAAATCCGCCGGCCCCAGACCGGCCGCATTCATGCGGGGCTCCTCAACGCACAGGGCGATCCCGGATTCACCGAGGTGCGCACTTCCGGAAGCATGGTCGGAGAGCGTCTCGTGCTCCATGTGCAAAGCGGTCCGGCCCTGATGCGCCTGCCCGATCTGGGTCTGGCGGCGCCGCGTCTGGAGACCGTCAAGGGATTTCTGGGCAAGCATACCGGTCTGGTCATGACCAGTGCTCCGCCGCATCACGGGATGACCACCACCCAGTACGCGATTCTGCGCAGTCACGACGCCTACCTGAACAACATCTACGCCCTCGAGCGCAAAAAGCTCGTCGACCTCGATAATGTCACCCAGCAAATCTACGAAGGCGCCAACACCGACGTCAACTTCGCCCGCATGCTCCAGACCATCCTCCGTCGCGAGCCGGACATCGTTCTCGTCGGCGAATGCGAGGACCGCGAGACCGCGCGCATCGCCGGCCACGCAGCCGCTGAGGATCGAAAAGTGTACATGGGCCTTCCGGCCAAGGATTCCTTCGATGCGCTCGGCAAGTTCCTCGCGCTTCTCGAGGACAACGCCCTCGCCGCCAAGGCCCTGATCGGCGTGATCAATCAGCGACTGATGCGCGTCCTTTGTACGGAGTGCCGTGAGGCATTTCAGCCCGACGCCGCCATGCTCAAAAAGCTCAACCTCCAGGCGGACAAAATCGAACGATTCTACAGACCGCCCACCGAGCAAAAGCTTGACCGCAAGGGGAAACCGGTCCTCTGCCCGAACTGTCAGGGATCAGGCTATGTCGGACGAATCGGCGTCTTCGAGGTGATGGAGGTCAAGCCGGAGATCGCCGCCCTCATCGCCGAAGGCGCACCCCTCAGCCGCATCAAGGCCGAGTGCCGCAAGAACAAGATGTACTACCTGCAGGAAGAGGGGCTGCGCAAGGTAATCGACGGCGTCACCAGCATGAACGAAGTGATCCGCTGCCTGAGCGGAAACGAAAAATGAACGCGGGAGTTGCAACATGTTGATCTCGCTGGTCTTTGTCGTTCTCATCTTCGCCATCGCCTATTTCCAGGCGTCGCAGGGGTGGTACAGCGCCATGATCATGGCCGTGCTCACCGTTAGCTGCGCCGCGGCCGCCTTCGGGACGTACGAGTGGGTCGCAACCCATTTCGTCGCCCCGTACTGGAAGCCCGGCTTTGCCCATCCCATTGCCCTGGCCGCCGTCTTCGGCGTCCCGTTGGTCGTTCTTCGGTTGGTGTTCGACCGCGCCATTCGCCGTACCTGCCTGTTGCCGCTGTTGATGGATCGCATTGGCGGAGGACTGTGCGGGTTGGTCACGGCGATGATCATGGTCGGCGTCCTTGCCACCGCGACGGAGATGATCCCGTTTCAAAACGGTTCGATTCTCGGCTTTTCCCGCATTCCCGTCGGTGAAGCGGCCGCGGCGCCGGCGGACGCGGGCGAACCGTCCGCGGACGAGGCGAACCTCTGGCTGGCGCCCGACCGCTTCGCGGCGGGTGCCGCGACGATGCTTTCGGCCGGCGTGTTCAGCGGCGACGAAAAGCTCTATCACGATCATCCCGATTTGATCTCGGAGATTGGTTGGAACAACGCGGTCCCCGCCGAAGTCTCGCGCTACGCACCGCCCGGTTCCATCTCCGTCGTGGGAAGCGAACTGATACAGGGCGTTTACCGGTTGGTTCCCAGCGCCGATCCCAAGAACACCCCGCCAACCTATGAGGGGCCGATCAATCCCAACGCCGGGACCGAATTTCGCATGGTGCAGGTTAAGCTCGACGCCAAGGCCCGTGACGAGCACAAGTCGTTTTTGTTTACTCTTCGACAGTTTCGCATCGTCGGGAATCGGCCCGATACCAGCGCCCTCTCGCAGTACCACGCCGTCGCCATCCAACAGGAGGACGCTTCCGACCCGGTAAATCGACATATCCGCTTCAAGAAGGCGGGAAAGGGTGACAAACCCGTCGTCGACGAACTCTACACTCCCCGCAGCGGCGACACGGTCGAGGTGGTCTTCGAGGTTCCCAGGGGATTTCAGCCGAAGTCTCTCACGTACAAACGCGGCGCGCAAACGCCCATCACGGTTAAAAAACCTGCCTCCGGCGGTGCCGAAGGAGGTACTCCATCGACACCGCCTCCCGAGATCAAGCCTGCAGCCGGTGATGCGACCGCCGAGTCGAAGCCGCCGGCGGGTTCCGTCCGCGAAGCGCCCGGCGACGGCCGCGGCGGCAATATCCGCGGTATCGCCACCAAAGTCGGCGGTTCCTTCTTCGGCGACCGCATGCCGAGGGAGTTGACCAAGTATCGCGCCGACAACGCCGAAATCGAACGCGGCGCACTCGTTGGCGGGCAACTCGTCGCCGAGTGGGACAAGCAGACCGGCGGCGCCGATCCACCGGTGAGCAAGTTCGCCGTCCCTGAGGACAAGCGACTGTTGCAGCTCAATGTCGCCAAGCTGCAGACCCGCAGCGGCCTCGGTCAGGCCATCAACTTCGCCGTGTCAACCATTCAGAACTATTTCGTCCAGGACGCCAACGGCAATCGTTATGAAGTGGTCGGAAAGTATGCGATTGCCGATGTCAACGGGACTAAGTTCATCGAGATCCAGTATTATAGCCAGAAAGCCGGCACGATCGGCCAGCTCGGAAAGTTCGATCGCATTCGAGAAAAGGAATTGAAAGCCGACGATCAGTTCGTCCTGCTCTTCCTTGTCGATCCCGGTGCGCACATCACCAAGTTCAGTACCGGCGGCGAGGCCACCCGCGCCGACGACCTCGCCGTCGAAAACCTCGTCGCTCCAAAGTGATCGCCGCGGCTTCCGGCGTGTCCGCCGCGTCCGCGCGTAAATCAATGCCCGCCGGGCTTGTTGCGGCCTTTGGCGACCACCACGGCCCCGGTCACGGCCCGGACTTCCGTTTCGGTGGGACTCCGCTATGATACCGCCGTGGTCGGCTCCCAATCTCTTGGCCGAACGGTTAAGCGAATCGGCCGTCAGCGACCGATTCCAAGGTAATCAACCGGGTGGGCGCGATGAGTTTCGCGCCGCCCGGTATCGACCATTGCAGGGGCTCTTGAGTGATCGAGGCGGTTCTTTTTGACCTGGGCGATACGCTCATTCACTTTGCGACGTGGAAAGCGCGCCCTTACCTCGACGCCTTAGCCCATCTCGTCCACGACCGCTTGGTCAAACTGGGTTTCACCCCGCCGCCGTTCAACCCCTACCGCCGGGCCATCCGCCGCCGCTTCGCTTGTGCATTCGTCTGGTCGCGCATCACCCGCCGCGAGGCCCAACTATTGGGCGCCTTCAAAAACTTCCACGCGGGCCTGGGCATCCACCTCAGCGACGAACAGGTCGCCGACCTGGCCCTGCTTTGCATTACGGCCCTGCGTCCGCTGTTCTGTGCCGATGAGGAAGCCGTGGAAGTCGTCTCTTCGCTCCAGGCCGGCGGCTACAAGCTCGGCGTCGTCTCCAACACCTTCTTCCCATCGTTCGCCATCGACGACGTGATGCGGCAGGACGGGCTGCTCGACTTCTTCCCCGTCCGCGTCTATTCATCCGATGTCCGCTACATGAAACCGCACCGCCGCATCTTCCAAACCGCACTCGATCGCATGGGCGTCGCCGCGGACCGGGCCATGTACGTCGGCGACCGCCTCGGCAAGGATGTCAAGGGTTCAGGCCGCGTCGGAATGCGAACGGTGCTGCTCTCCCGAAGCGGGCGCGTCCGCCTCAGCCGCTTTCGCCCCGACCACATTGTTCAGCGGCTCTCGGAGCTGCCCTCGCTACTCCAGGCGTAAACCCCGGCGCGGACCCGCCATCATCTTCTGAGCCGCGGGCTTTAGCCGGCGCAGCGTGCCGGAGTCGGGTTATTGGGATAGGCTCTTTGCGGAGTCGAATCAGGGTGCTGCGAAAAGACGCGATTGCCAGGGTCCGATCGTGAATCTTCCGTCGCGGCCGATCATTAGCGTGCCGGAGAGGATCTCGCGCAATCGCGGGAGAGTTCCGCCGCCGATGATCCTCAGTTCTCGTGGTGAAGTGGAAAGGTTGACGACGGCGATCGTATCGCGACCGTCGCTCGAATCACCGGAGCGGACGAACAAATCGCGCGGGAACGAACCGTCAAGCTCGCGCACCGTTCGGCGACGCGCCAGGCTCTCGACGGTCGCCAGCTCGCGTTCGAGGCGCACGATGGCGAAGTTGAGGTCGGCGGCATCACTCCGCCGCAACGGAAACACCACTAAGTAGCGGGCGGGCAAGACATGGCCGCGCAAGCGTGGACCATGCCATCCGCCGGCGAGACCTTGGCGGTTGCCGGCATCTGAAACGATATCGAAAGGAATCTGCCGCTCGACGAGAACCGCGAAGAACGGTTCGATCCAGTCGTCCCAGCGGTTGGCGTCCCTCGGATTGATTGCGTCGGGCGACACGGCGATGGCGATCCCGGCGCGCCGGGACGCCGCCTCGACGGATCGGATCGCGTCGGCGAAGCGAAGAATGTCCAGCGAAGTGCGGGCGAATGTTTCGATTTCGTCGGGCCGGGTGAAGACACTCGGCGACGTACTCGCCGATCCGTCGCGCAGGTCGCGCCAGCCGCCCGCAACCGCCAGAGACACACCATCCAGCGCGTCGAGCCACATCGCCGCCGCGATCGGTGGACCGGCGCCCGCCGGCGTGGAACCGTTCGGGCCTGCACTCCATTCGCCGACGACGCACCGCGACCGACCCGTGACGCCGCGTGTCAGCGCTCGGCGCGCGACGCGCGACGGCCACGGTTCGCCGGCGACCGCGTCCCGAACCGCGGGGACCGGGCGCGTGGAATCGAACGCCGCGCGCGTGAGCAGAGCGGCAATCGTCAGCGGCTGCACCCGCAGCGCGCCGGGGGAAGGCGAGGCCGCCACGGGTTCGGCGCTTTTGACATCGGTCGCGGTCGGAAGAACATCGACAACAGCCATGCCCAGAAACTCGGCGCGGCGAACCAGAGTGTGAAAATTCGCTTCATCCCGAAGGTCAACCGCAGTCCGGGCGTAGACGCGCTGGCCGAGAGCGGCCAAAAGGTCGAGGTCGCCGAAGGCGGGATGACGGCGCGTGGCGGTCGCACGGTCGAGGAACGCGAAGAGCGGTGGGGCCGTGTCTTGGACGATCTCGCCTGCAAGGACGCGTACTCGATGCGGGCGGAATCGCGGATCGGGTTCGTCGGCGAGCACGCGATCGACGGCATCCTCGGTCCAGTGCAGCATCGCACCGAGCGTGGCTGCGGGGATCGCGCCGTTGCCGGCGTTGCGCAGGCGGACCTCGCGCTGCAGCGCGGCCGAAGTCTTGACCAGCGTCGCGAGCGTCGCGCGGGCGTAGGGTCGGTCGAACCAGCCGAAATGCAGCGAATCGAGTCCCGGCGCGCCGGGACCGCCGGGCGCCAGTTCGTCGACGCGTTGGGCGAGCGATGCGACGCGACGCTGGAGGTCGGCGACGTCCAGGGGCGTGGGGCTTTCGCCGTGCGCCGATCCGACGCTTAGCGACCAGCTTAGAATTGCGCATGCCGTGAACACGGTCATTTCCGTACGTCTCGTCTGCCATGCTGAGCTTCGTACAGCGTGCTGACGCTGACAGGACGTTGACATCATCTTCGCTTTTCGCCGGACCGGCCGCCGCCGGACTCCGACGTGGTAGGCAGTTTTGAGCGTTCGTGCAAGAGGCGTTGCCTGGAGAACTGCTGCGGGTGCGTGCGAAACCGCTCGCGCGAAGGCTCGCAAAAGAACGCCTCGGGCGGCGGGAGATCGTTGTCCGGATCGTCGTAGAACTTGAGGGCTTCGGTCACGCACTGCGCCGCCTGGAGATTGAGGCGGCGGGCGTGTCGTGGATCGGCCGACTTCGCGGCCCGCTCGGCGAAGACGTGGGCCAGGGTAATCCACTGGCCGAGGTCGATGATCCGCGAAGGTTCGTCGGTGGGATTGATCGTGGTCGGATCGGCGACTTCGGACGCAGGCGGAATCTGAAAAACGGCGCAAAGTTCCGAACCGCACGAGGCGCACAGACCCACCTCCGTCCTTCGGATGACGCCGCTTTTGTCGGGGGCTTGATCCTCGGCGTGGACCGACGCGACTGGCCCGGAAACGCACCTGGGGCATGCGGTTGCCTGAAAATACAGGTTCGCTTCCGCGAGGCTATGGGCTTCAAGCTCCGCCTGCGGCATGGTCGGTTCTCTTACGCAATCGCAGGAATTGACAAACAATCAACCGCCTGGAGCGGGTTTCTTCTTGGGCTTGGGCGTCGGCTCTTCCGACGGAGGTTCGGCGTTGGGTTCTTCCGCCGCGGCGTCAGTGGGTTTGGCATCACCCGGTGAGGGGGTCTCGCCAAGTCCCGCCCACCGCTCCAATAATCCGTTGATCTCCGCGACCTTTTGATCAAGCGCGGCTCCGGACAGAGATCCGGATTTCACCGCGGCAAGGAACAAGTCTAGTCCTTCCATCTCCGTCTGAAACTTAGACAAGATACGAGCCAGCACGGCGAAATGCGGCACCTCGATAAACCAGTCACCCTCCGTGCCTTTGTGGAAGCGGATTTCCTCGACTGGTCCGTCAGCCGGAGCATCTGGATCGAAGAGCGTACCTACCCCATCGTTGGTGCCGTTCGCTTTGATGTCCTTGACGTCAAGGGCAAAGTGCCAGGAAAGCGAAAGCCTCTTCGAGAACCCGGCCACGCTTTCCGCGGTGCCCGGAACCGCTGCAGCGATCTCTTTGAGTTTCCGGTCGAAGGCGGGCAGAACCTCAATCGCCTTCTCCATGATCGCGGCCTGATCTTCCGTGAGATAGTCGCTCGCTTCGGTGTATTTGCCATCCTTGACCAGTCCGTTGTACTCGTCGACCAGATCGCGGATTTCCTTTTCGACCGTGCCCTCGGCGGAAGCCGAATCTGTCGCGCCTTTGCCCGTGGCTCCGCCCGCAGCGTCCGTCGTCGCGGCGTCGCCGGGTTTGCGAAACGGTTTCCACTCGGCCTGGCCTTTGGCGACGCTCTTGTCGTGCCAGGCGGCGGGCGTCGGCAGAAGAATCTCGTTGTCGGCTCCTAGGTCGGTGTTCTGCGAGGGCGTCGGTTCGGGCGGACGGCAGGCACCGACCGCGAAAGCGGTCCAAGCCCACGCCATTACCATCAAGCCACGACGAAGCGTCATCATTATCGGTTCCGAGCAGGTCTATCTTCTTCGCGTCGCGCTCCGCAATGTCGGCGATCGCCGCTGCTCACGGAGCAGAGGCACATGTCGATCCGGGGAACACGTCTAAACAGTAGTCGCACGATCCGGCCCGGTCAATGCAGACGCCTAAACCAGCGACGGCGGATCGAACGCCGTGCGATTCATGCGGTCTTGGCTGATTCATCGTTCGAGGGCATGGCGAAAAGCGGGCAGCGATAGTGCAGAAACCGATGGGCGTACCACTGGGCGAAAGTCAGGAGCGTCTGGAGAGCGTAGACGCTCGAACGTCGGAGGTTGATGCTGCTGGCTTTGTCGAAGTATCGAACCGGAACGGGCACGTCGCCGAGCTTGAATCCGAAATGCACGGCCTGCACGAGAAATTGCGAGTCGAACACGAAGTCGTCGCTGTTGCGATGGAAAGGGATGGTTTCGAGGACGCGGCGGGTGTAGGCCCGAAAGCCGCTGTGCCACTCGCCGAGGTTTTGGCCGGCGAGGATGTTTTCGATGAACGTCAGGCCGCGATTGGCGAAGTACTTGATCGGGGGCATCTTTCCGCTGAGCGTTTCGGCGCGGGTGCGGATGCGGTTGCCGAGGACCAGGTCGCAGATTCCCAACTTAAGAAAGGCGATGGCGTGCGGAACCGTTCGCGCGTCATACTGGTAGTCCGGGTGCAGCATGACGATGTAGTCGGCGCCGCGGCGGAGGGCTTCGCGGTAGCAGGTCTTTTGGTTGCCGCCGTAGCCGAGATTTCGCGTGTGCCGGATGAGTGTCACCGGCAGGCGCTCGGCGATGCGCACGGTGTCGTCGGTGCTGGCGTCGTCGCAGACGATGATCTCATCGACGGCGGTGCGGTCGAGATCGGCCAGCGTCCGCTCGAGCGTGTTGGCGGCGTTATGGGCGGGCAGAATGACGATCACCTTGTCGGGCATGGCGGCATCCTAGGTTCGACCGGTCATGGCGACAATTCCCGCGCACGACCTGTCTGGTATGCTGCTACGACCGAATGACGGCGCGGAACGCGGACCCGTTTGCGTGCGAGCTTATCCCGCCGACGACAGAGTGTAGCGTCGGGGCTTGTCCCCGGCGCTGTTCCTGTGTATTTGCGCCGCCCACAAGGGGCGACGCTACACACCCTTGGTCGCATGGTTCCAGCGGACCCCGAATGCCGTGTGATTAAAGATGGCCAAGCGGCGAAGGAACAGTCGAAACGTTGCCGAACCGCGCTCCACGAGCGCGCTCGTGCTGAATGAGGCCGCACCGTCGGCGTCGAGGTGGCAGACGACCGGCGTAGCTCTTCTGCTCGCCATCGCCACGTTCGCCGCGTACGCGCGCGTTCTTCGGAACGAGTTCGTCTATCTCGACGACCGAACGTACGTCACGGAAAACGCCGCGATTCAAGAGGGTCTGACGTGGAACGGCGTGGTTTGGGCGTTTTCCACCACGCGCGGAGCCAACTGGCACCCGCTGACGTGGGTGTCGCACATGCTGGACTGTGATCTGTTCGGACTCAATCCGACCGGACATCACCTCACGAGCGTGCTCTTGCACGTGTTGAACGTCATCCTGTTGTTTCATGTTCTTCGGCGCATGACGGGAGCGATCCGGCCGAGTGCGTTCGTCGCGGCGGCTTTCGCTCTGCACCCGGCGCACGTCGAGTCCGTCGCGTGGATCGCGGAACGAAAGGACGTGCTGAGCACATTCTTCGGATTGCTCACGGCTGTCGCTTACATCCGCTACGTCGAGCGGCGGACGATCCTCCGCTACGCCGCGGTGGTCGGGTTGTTCGCGGTCGGACTGACGGCCAAGCCGATGCTCGTCACGCTGCCGTTCGTCTTTCTGCTGCTTGACTACTGGCCGCTGGGGCGACTGCAACGAGGTGATAACAGCCCGTTGAAAAACGCGCCGGCATCGCGTTCCAATGTAGCGTCACCCCTCGTGGGTGACGCGGAACGACATCTTGCGCCGCCCACAAGGGGCGACGCTAAACTTTTTCAACGGGCTGCTAATGTCCGGCGGGAAACGACCATGCGACTCGCGTCGTTGGTTGCCGAAAAGCTTCCCCTGTTGATTCTGGCGGGGGTTTCCAGCGCGATCACAGTGTACGCGCAACGAGCGGGCGGCGCGATGATGACGGAAACGATGCTTTCCTTCGAAGTGCGCGTCGCGAACGCCGTCGTCTCGTGTGCCAAATACCTTGCGATCGCGTTCTGGCCCAGCGGTTTGGCGGTCTACTACCCGCACGCACTCAAAGCCGATTCGATCGTGGAGGTCGCGAGCGCCGCTGCGATTCTCGTCGCGGTGACACTGGCTGTCATTGCAGCGGCGCGAAAGCATCCGCACCTGCTTGTGGGCTGGTTCTGGTTCGTCGGGACGCTCGTGCCGGTCATCGGACTGGTGCAGGTCGGCGGGCAGGCGCTCGCCGACCGCTATACGTATGTGCCGTTCATCGGGTTGTTCATCGCGGTCGCGTGGGGAGTTCGCGCAATCGTTGGATCCGAACCCGGAGCGCAAGCGACGGGCGGTCAATGCAGAGGACATGGCGCGAGGCAGACAACACCGCCCCGCGCTGGCGCTTGGGGTTCGGATGATCGCGCGGCGGTCCACCCCGAACCCGGAGCGCAAGCGACGGGCGGCTCCTTGTCCGTCGTCGTGGCGCGAGCAGCCGCGGTGGGTGTCCTCCTCATTTTCGCCGCAACGACCTGGGATCAGACAGGATATTGGCGCGACAGCAAGACACTCTTCCAGCACGCGCTGGACGTCGTCCCCGACAACACGCAGGCACATATCTTCATGGCCCAGACGCTCGTCCGCGAGGGCCGTATCGCCGACGCCGTGCCGCACTTCGCCGAGGCCGTGCGAATCGTTCCCAATGAACCGTACAACCTTGCGGACTACGGGCGAGCGCTCTTCGAGAGCGGACGGATTGACGAGGCGGCCCCGCAGCTCGAACAGGCCGTGAAACTCATGCCGACGCATTCCGGCGCGCAGTATTTTCTCGGCGTGGTCCGCGGCAAACAGAATCGTCCAAAGGAGGCGATCGCACATCTGCAAGAAGCTCTGCGTCTCGATCCCAAACTGCTGCACGCGCACCACTACATCGGGTCAGCCGCGGCGGATCAGAGGCAGTTTGTACAGGCTATTCAACATCTTCTGAAGTGGCTCGCGATTGACCCGAAATCAAGCGAAACACTGGTGAAGCTGGGGCAATGCTACTCGGCGTTGGGCAATGTGGATGCCGCACGCGAAACGCTGCAAAAAGCGGTCGACGCCAATCCGAATGATGCCTACGCCCTGGCTGCCTTGGCCCAGATCGTCTCGTGGCAGGGCGACGCGGCGACGGCGATCGAATTGTACGAGCGCGCCCTCAAGATCGCGCCGGATTATCTGCATGCGGCCAACAATCTTGCGATGATCTACGCGACGGTAGACGACGCACAATTTCGCAACGCCGCCCGCGCCGTCGAACTGGCCGAGCACTCATGCCGCCTGACCGGCTACAAGGACGCGGTCAGTCTGGACACGCTGGCGGCGTCCTACGCCGAGGCCGGTCGATTCGATGATGCGACGAGGATCATTTCGTCGGCCATTGAAGTCGCAAAAGCGTCGGGCGAAGATCAGCTTGTCCGACACCTTGAGCAGCGTCGGGCGATATACGCGGCGGGCCGCCCGTGGAGCGCGGGCGAGCCGCGTAACGATCCGTAACGCCCGATAGTCGAGCGGCGCCGGTCGAACCCGGACAAGGTGTTGGAGGGGATGCGACCCGAATTCCGGACTCTTGGCCGTATCAAGCCTGACGCTCCGGCCTGCTTTACGCCCCTGACTCCTGTTTATCGCTCGCCGCGGGTCGCCCCCGCGCATCAGAAACGCTCGAACAAACGCGGTTGGCAGTGCCCGCAATGCTGTTGCGCGGGGGCGACGAACCGCTCACCTCTTTTTAACGTAGCGTTCAAACGTAGCTAACCGCGGTCGCCGATAGAAGCGTTGCGTCGGGTCGGCCATTATCGGCTGACTGCGGATCGGGCGTGAATCAAGGAGAGACGACTCATGTTTTGTTCTGACGAAGATGACCTCTTGGGCGTCGGCGCCTTCGCGGTCGCCGACGAAACGGATGAATACGACACCACCTCGGACCACTCCGCCTGGGTTCGGCAATACACGGACTGGACGGAAGGCGGAGCGCAATCGTCCGTCATCCTGTTGCGCGAACGATTGGCAGCTATCGAACTCCCCACCTTGGGCTTGGTCGAAGGTGCGCCTGAGAGCATCGACGAGTTCTGTATGGTGCTATGACGCCGTTTGTCCGCGCAACCGGCGGTACAGGTGCGGTCGAAGCCGGCGCAGGGTAACGCCCACGGAGCGACGCCGGTGGAGTTTCGCGGGAAACGCGCGCGAATGAGCGGCAATCCGACGGGGATAACCACCAAGACACCAAGGCACGAAGACCGGCGCCTCCAAAAAATGTTCGTGTGGCTCCGACAGTAATCGGACCGTCGGCGTGTTCCGATTCGTGGCGATGGGCGAATCGTTCATGAAAGCCGTTGTTTCTCATCCTTCTTGGTGTCCTGGTGTCTTAGTGGTGGGCTTTTTCCGGTTGGCAGCGGTGGCAATAAAACGTTGATCGGCCGGCGGCGATGATGCGGCGGATCGGCATCTCGCATCCGCAATCGCAAGAGACAGCGTCGCCGTTGTGCTTTGAGCCGAACCACGTCGACGCACCTTCACATCGGCAACAGGAGCAGTCACCGAAGTCGCGGCGGCACGTCTTGCGAATGCGCGGTCCCGCGGTGACACTACGGAACTTTGCTTCGCAGCCGCAACGGGCGCGGATCGATTGTCGTCGTCAGATGGGACGAATCAACGAATGCCGAAATCCGCTATCATCATCGCTCTCGCCGCGGCCGGCGCGATCGGCTGGCTCTTCTGGCGACAGACCCAGACCGCGCCGCTCCTCGTCACGGGGTTCGTCGAGGCCGACGAGGTTCGCGTCGGCTCGCAGGTCGGTGGACGGGTGGACGCGGTGCTCATCAACGAGGGCGATCGCGTTAAAGCCTTCGCACCCTTGTTCACATTGCAGCCGTTTGATTGGCGAGAGCGGTTAACGGAGGCCGAAGCCCAGCTCGCCGCGTACCGCGCCGAACTCGCCCGCCTCCAAGCCGGTTTCCGCATTGAGGAAATCGGCCAGGCGCAGGCCAAGCGCGACCGTGCCGCCGCGGTTGTTGACAAGCTCACGGCGGGTCCGCGGCCTCGCGAGATCGAGATCGCGCGGGAGAAGCTGAAGATCGCGCGGGCGAATCTCGAACTGGCCCAATCCGAGCACAATCGCGTGACGCGCCTGCGTGAGGAGGAACGGGCCGCCAGGACGGAGTTCGACGTCGCCATCCGTGAGCTGAAGCGTGCCGATGCCGAAGTCGCCTCGGTCGAGCAGGAGGTCGCTTTGCTGGAGGAGGGGACTCGCAAGGAGGATATCGCCGAAGCCCGCGCGGCGCTGGTCGAAACCGATCAGGCGCTCAAGCTGCTCAAGGGAGGCTCTCGACCGGAGGACATCGCCAAGGCGGCGGCGCAGGTGGAGGCCGCCGAAGCGCGCGTCGCGGCCATCAAAACGCAGATGAACGAACTGACGGTCGTCTCACCGTGCGACTGCGTGGTCGAAGGGATCGACCTGCGTCCCGGCGACCTGGTTCCGATGAGCGCCCCGGCGGTGACGCTGCTGGACTCGTCGCGGCTGTGGATTCGCAGCTACGTTCCGGAAGCCCTGCTCGGCAAGATTCACCTCGGCGACCGTATTCCGGTTCGCGTGGACGGCTTCCCCGATCGGCGATTCATGGGACGCGTCACCTTCATCGCCACCGACGGCGAGTTCACCCCGCGCAACATCCAGACGCCGGAGGAACGCAGCAAGCAGGTCTTCCGCATCAAGCTCGCCGTCGAAGACGGGCACGAACTCCTTCGCGTCGGGATGGCCGCCGACGTGTTGCTCTACGAGGTCATGAAGCCATGAGCGAGCCGGTCATTCGCACCGAACAACTTACGCGGCGCTTCGGATCGGTGCTGGCGCTCAGCGAGGTCACGCTCGACGTCCCCAGGGCGAGCATCTTCGGTTTGCTCGGACCCAACGGAGCGGGCAAGTCCACGCTGATCCGACTGCTTTGCGGCGTGCTCCGCCCCAGCGAGGGGCGCGGCTTCGTGCTCGGCTTTGACATCGCCGATCAAGCCGAAGCGATCAAGCAACGCATCGGGTACATGTCGCAGCGGTTCAGCCTCTACGGCGACCTGAGCGTGATCGAGAACATCCGCTTTTACGGTCGAATCTACGGCCTGTCGCACAAGAAACAGCGCGAACGCGAAGAGGCGGTCATCCACCTCACCGGCATCGGCCCGTACACCGATCGACTCGGTTCAAAGCTTTCCGGCGGCTGGAAGCAGCGCCTCGCTCTCGCCTGCGCACTGATCCACGAACCGGAAGTGCTCTTTCTCGATGAGCCGACGGCGGGGATCGACCCCGTCGCCCGGCGCGATCTGTGGGACCTGCTCTTCGAGCTGTCGCACCGCGGCTGCACCATGTTCGTCACGACGCACTACATGGACGAAGCCGAGCGCTGCACGCGCGTGGGTTACATCTACCAGGCGAAGCTCATCGCCCTCGGCAATCCGGACGAGCTCAAGGATTCGCCGGAAGTGACACCGCCCGGCACGCGGCGGTTCGAGGTTTCCTGCTCGACTCCGCCCGCCGCGCTGGCCCGCGCCCGACATATTCCGGCGATCCGCGACGCCACCCTCTTCGGGACCGATCTTCACGTCCTGCTCGACGAAAGCCTTTCGCCGGAAGCGCTCATCGAACAAATCGCGCCGGGCGATCGGGCGGCCGCGTATCGACCGATCCACCCCACGCTCGAAGACGTGTTCGTCACGCTAAGCCGACGTCAGTCGCTGCGGGCGGCCTCATGAAGGGCTTTTGGGCCATCATCCTCAAGGAGTTTTCGCACATCCGCCGCGATCCGGTCACCATTTTTTTCACCTTCATGGTGCCCGTGATTCAACTGACCATTTTCGGGTTTGCGATCGACGTGACCATCGACAACATTCCGCTGGCCGTCCTCGATCTCGACGGGCGTCAGGACAGCCGCGAACTGGTCAACGCCCTTGTGAACACCCATGCCTTTGAAGTCGTCGAGCGGCCTCGCGACGCCGAGTCGTTTCGCCGCGCGCTCACGTCGGGACGGGCGAAAGTGGGGATACTGATCCCGGCGGATTATTCGGAGCGATTGCTATTACGCGAGAAGGCGGAGGTCCAGGTACTTATCGACGGAAGCGATTCGCAGGTCGCCACGACGGCCCTCAACACCGTGAACCTGCTGGCGATGCAAATGTCCGTCGGGCGGGCGCGGACGATCGGCGAATCGATGCAGGTCACCGCGGCGCGCAATGAGCGCGGACAGGCGTCAAGCCCGATCGAAGTGCGGGCGAGACTCTTGTACAATCCGGACCTGGAAAGCTCGCACTTTTTCGTGCCCGGTTTGATCGCGATCATTCTGCAACTCGTGTTGCTCTTTCTGACGAGCTTTTCGATCGTTCGCGAGCGCGAGATGGGCACGCTCGAACAACTCTTCGTTACGCCCGTGGGTCGCATGGGCTTGCTCATGGGCAAGCTCGTACCCTACGCGATGATGGCCTTCGGCGAACTCCTGATCATTCTGGTCGTCATGCAGGTGATCTTCGGCGTGCCGGTGCACGGCAGCCTCGGCTTATTGCTGGTGCTCAGCGGACTTTACATCGTCACGGTGCTGGGACTGGGGCTGCTCATCTCCACGATCGCCCGGACGCAGCTCGAAGCCGTTCAGTTGGCGTTTCTCATTATGCTGCCGTCCGTATTCCTCTCGGGTTTCATGTTTCCGCGCTCGGAGATGATCGCGCCGATCCGCGCCATCGGGTATCTGCTTCCGGTCACGTACTTCGTGGAGATCGTTCGCGGGGTGATCCTGCGCGGGGCGGACGTGGTTGATATGGTGCCCTATATCCTCGGACTGGCGGTCTGTTGCGTCGTGATCCTCTCGCTCAGCGTGCGCCGCTTCCGAAAACAGCTCGATTGATTTCTCGTTGTGCCTGGGCGCCGCACGCAAATGCTTCTTGAGAGTACAACAACAACGGGCCATTGCCCTTTGTCGGCAAGTGTCCGGATTCGCAAGCGTATCCACGACCTAGGTCGCGCTAACTCATAAGTCGTTTCCTGTAAACGAATTAAGAGACATTCGGTTGGCACAATCCGACGTCCGTTTCGCAGGAAGATGCTGTACGGCCGGCGTGCCGTGTATTCCACGAGTTTTTCGCGAAGTCGGGTCTCTCGATCGCCATAACCGCTTGCCCACCCCTTGCTCAGAAATCGTTCACAAGCTAAACTACCTCGGTTGACTGACAGACCACTTCCTGGCGGATGGAACGGCCTACGGGCCGATGACCGGTTCACCTCGCCGCAAATCGTCAGCCTGTGAACTTGCGATCGCTCGGATGTACCGTGGGTTGCGTTGACTCACACAGTGATCGGAACAGCAATCCTTCTTGCAGGGGAAACAACATGAAGGGCACGCACACACTCGCGCTTGCGCTGGCAACGCTTGCGCTCAATGCCGGGAGTCACCTCTACGCAGAGTCTCCGCTCGGAACGGCGTTTATCTACCAGGGGCAGCTCAAGCTAGACAGTCAGCCCGTCGACGGCAGCGCGGACTTTTCGTTCTCGCTCTGGGACGCGGTCGTGGGAGGCAACCGCCTTGGCTCGCCGATCGTCTTTAGCGGCCTCAACGTCGTCAATGGGCTCTTCAGTGCGGACCTTAACTTCGGCGTAGTAGCGTTCAACGGCGATGCCCGGTGGCTGGAGGTCGGAGTGGAGAGTCCGCCCGGCAGCGGTTCTTATGCAGTGTTGTCCCCGCGCCAGCGACTAACGCCGGTGCCGTATGCCCTGGCCCTGAGCGACCTGCGAACGGTGCCCAACAGCACATCTCCGAACATCCTTGCGGGTTGGAGGGGAAACAGCGTCCTGGCGAACGTAGTCGGCGGAACCCTATCGGGAGGCGGGTCGCCCCTGGGCGGGGGCATTCCTCGGCCCAACAATGTGACGGACAACTACGGCACGGTCAGCGGCGGATCAGGGAACAAGGCCGGTACCAGCGACGGAGACGTCACAAACGCTGATCACGCTACGGTCAGCGGCGGATATGCCAACGAGGCCAGTGCTTCGGTCTCGACTGTTGGTGGAGGATGGACCAACCGTGCCTCCGGGCAACGAGCGACGGTATCCGGCGGCTGGAACAATACCGCAAGCGGCTTCGCTTCGACGGTAAGTGGCGGCCGCGACAACGTCGCAAACGCTGAAAACTCCTTGGTCAGCGGAGGATCTGCCAACCAGGCGACCGACTGGGGAGCGATGGTTCCGGGCGGGGCTGGCAACCGTGCGCAAGGTGTGTGCAGCCTGGCAGCGGGTCGGCGGGCAATCGCCGCCCATGCCGGCTCGTTCGTTTGGGCTGACTACAACGACGCGGATTTCACGACCACGGGTCAAAATCAATTTTTGGTCCGCGCCGGCGGAGGTGTTGGAATCAATACGGCGGCCCCCAAAACGACGCTGGACGTGGAGGGTCTGGCTCGGGTCAAGGGATCGAACTGGCCCTCTGCCGGCGAAGGTATGGAGCTCGGTTATGACAGCACATTGAACCGCGGCTACATCCAGGTCTATGACCGCGGAACCGGGACGTGGGGAAACCTGTATCTTGGTGACGGGAAAGTCGGCATCGGCACGACGACGCCGGGATCGAAACTCACGGTCGTTGGGGTCGTTGAGTCAACATCCGGCGGCGTGAAGTTCCCCGACGGGACAACCCAGACGACTGCAACCGTGGCGGGGCCTGCCGGACCTGCCGGCTACCACTGCTGGGACCTGAACATGAATCGGGTCAACGAACCGGCCGAGGACATGAATCACGATGGGGCGTACAACATCATCGATTGCCAGGGATTGCAGGGTGCGACCGGGCCGCCAGGTCCCACCGGGCCGGCCGTAACAACCAGCGCCATCTGCATGGGCTCGGCCCAGCTACCCAACGCCGGCGTCTGCAATGGAATCTGCACCGGCACCGTAGTGGCAGAGGCACGTGTGCGAGAGTGCAGTATTACCTCAGACACCGGCACATGCAGCTCACCCTCGAACTTCAGCTACGGTGTTTGTTGCGTGTGCGCGCCGTGATCCCGCGCGAGTTACCGCCCGGCAACCGGTGGGATATTTGCCCGTCATTCTTGGAAATGAGAAGCGCGTTCGCCGTGTTCCGTCGAATGACAAGCCAATCTGCATCCAGTGAACCGCAGACTGCCCGAAAACGCGTTCCGTACAGCGATAAGCGGTGGTTGATCGCCACATGCGATACGCGTGCTCCGATGGCACGAGAAATGCTATACAGAGTGCGTCAGGAACGGGGTTGTAGTGCGCGCAATTCGCGCGGGAGGGTGCCATCATGTTTATTGGGGCCGCAATAGCGATCCCTCTTTCGTTCGTCGCACAGCTTGGACCGCTAACCCACCGCATGACGCTCTCGGGGGGGCTGGACAGTCCGGCCCGGATCGTCGTCACCGCCGCCGAAATCCTCGTCACCGATCCGCGCTCGGGCGTGATCCGGCGATTCGACGCAAGCGGCAACCCGTTGGGCGCATGGATCGAATCGGGCGGGACCGTCGGCGTCGCCGTCCATCGAGACGGCCGAATCTTCGTCTCCCGTCGCGACGCCAAGGTCGCCGTCTACGACTCCACGTTTATGTTCCTGCAATTTCTCGGCAATGGAGTCGTCGCCTTCGTGCAGCCGACCGATCTGGCGGTCGATTTCGATAGCGGCCTCGTTTACGTCGTCGACAGCGGCGCGGACCGCGTGTACGCGTTCGACGCCGCAGGCGCAATGGTCCTCATGTTCGGAACCCGCGGCAGTGGGTTCGGCCAATTCAAGGACCCCAGCGCCATCGCACTGGACGCGATCAACCATCGCATCCTCGTGGCCGATCAGGACAACTTTCGCGTGCAGGTTTTCGACACCTCGGGCGTGTTTCGATTTTCCTTCGGATACCGCACCAAGTATTTGCCCGACGGAACCAGCGAAGGCTGGTTCGCGCGCGTCGCGGGTCTCGCCGTCGACGCCGCCGGGCGGGTGTACGCCACCGACGCGGTCATGGGAACACTGCGCGTGTTCGATCTGCGCGGTGCGGAGATCGGCAAGCTGGTCGGCTACGGCGCCGCGCCGGGCGATCTCCAGACGCCGTGCGACGTCGCTCTCGACGCCGCAGGCCGCGTCCTGATCGCAAATAGCAACGTCGGCGCCGTCGAGATTTACGACCCGCTGAGCGTCGCGGTTGCAGGCGGACTTGGAACGTTCTACCGCGGCACGAATGACAGCCCCTACGACGCCGCCTTGCGCAAGGTTCTCGGCGGGGTGACGAGGCTCTCGCGACTCACCCGCACGGGACCGAAGAGCGTGTCCCTCGGCGCCGTCGCCGCGACGGGCGGCTGGGAACCTCCGCACATGCTCAGCGATACGCCCTGCGCCCGTTGCCACAACATCGACGGCGAGCCGGGCGGACATGAGGCCACGGTCGCCGGTCAGAGCAACCTCTGTCTCTCTTGCCACACCAGCGGCGGCCACGCCTTGGACTCCGCGTTCCGCAGCGCGGATCGCGTCCTCAGCGGCTCGCCGGCGCCGGGTTCGCGCGGTCGCTCCCACGCGTGGGGCGTAGCGGCGATTAACGCATCGGTCGGATCGGTCGGCCCGCCGGCCGGGAGCGAAATGGCTCGTCGTCTGTCGGGCGGAGTCATCAAGTGCGCCACTTGTCACAATCAGCACAACAACACCGCCGGCTCGCCGTACCTTCGCGTGAGCAATCGGGACGGTGCGCTGTGCAAGCAGTGCCACGTTGATTACATCGGGCACACGCCGCACGGTTCGTGGCAGCCGACCTGCTCGGAGTGCCACGACACGCACAACCCCCGCAGCGGCAACCTCGCGCTCGTCGGGACGGCGGTGTACAACCGGACGCTGGGTGCGGACAAGGCCGTGGTATTCTCCGCGCGCACGGGAGCGAACAGCCTCGACGACGGCGACCCGGCGGCCAATGACGGCCTCTGCCAGGTGTGCCACACCGCGACCAGTTACCACCGCCAGGATGGGAGCGGCACGTCGCACAACAACGGACAGAACTGCATAGGCTGCCATCCACACAGCGCCGGCTTCCTGCCCACGGGCGGCGACTGCACGTCGTGCCACTCTGTGGCACAAAACAACGGCGACGGCATTCCGCCGGGCGGACGGCGGGCGGTGGTCGGCGAGTTTCCCGTCGGCGACGCGCACGCCCATTACGGGGTTGAGCTTGGAACCGGCGCGTGCGTGGTGTGCCATGACCAGGGCACCCACATGGACGGCTATGTCGATTTGATCGATCCCGACGGCGGCGGCGCCTATCGCTTCCAGAAGCCCGGCGATCTCGCGAGCGATCCCGACCTTTCCGACTTCTGCGCCCATTGCCACGATGCCGATGGGGCCGCCCGGCTGACTTCGCCGCTGGATCCGTTCGGCGCGGGCAACGTTCCGCCGAACACGGCCGATCGCTTCCGCGGAACGCTCCAATGGGAAGAGCAATACGGCGACTTCTGCTTCGGCAGCGAGGGCACGTTGCGCGCCGTCAACAGTCACCACGACATCAGCGACGCGGACCAGGCGATCAGCGGGGCGAAGATCGAATGCCTCAACTGCCACGGCGCGCATGCTGCGTCCCGGACCCGGCCGCTTACCGATCCGTTCGCCAATACGGCGCCGTGGACGGGCGGCGGCGACGGATTCTGCTTGTCGTGCCACAATGGTGGCACCGGCCCGCTCGACCCGGGCTTCCCGCCGGGCGTGGCGTGGCCGACGATCGACGCGGCCGATCCGCGCTGGGCGTCGTTGGGCTTTAACTGGAACACCATCCTCGGCGGCGCGTGCCTGGGCGGGGCGTGCTCCTCGCTGCGCGGCATCGATTCGTGCGACTATGTCGATGGTCCCTGGTATGTGGACTACTCATGGACGCACTCCGCGCACGGGACGGACTCGAAACGCGGCTGGACGGGGTACTCCGGCGCGCCCGGCGGGGTCACGGCTTGCGTCGTCTGCCACGACCCGCACGGTTCCTACTCGCCGACGAACGCAGCCGGAAACCCCTATATGATTCGTGACTTCGTCGACGGAACGCCGTTCGTCGATGACGGCACGCGTACCGGCGGCTTCAACGGACCTCCCTGGAATACGTTCGGTCAGGCCCGCGCCGTGACGGTGTCGGTTAGCGGACCCGACGTCGGCTGGGGCAGTGCGAATGGTCTGTGTGGAGCGTGCCACGCGAACTGGTTGGCGGCTTATGATTGGCATGCATATTGCACCTCGTGCCAGACGTGCCACGCGCACGGCATGGCCTGGGGCGAGTACGATTGGGTGAGTCCGCGCGATGACACGCCGTGCCCCGTTCCGACTCCGAACTCCCTGAACATCGGCGCCGCGTCAGGCGCCGTGCCGAGCAAGGGCCTGACGGATGACAGCGCGACGACGCCACGATTGCATCAAGGCAAGCCCGCAGACTTGGGCGTCCACCCGTTGCCCGACTTGCGGAGTCCGGAATAGGATCCGTCGTCCGGACCAATTCGAGGCTGAAAGGGAAATCACATGGCCCGCATGCCGGGGCATTGGGAACTCATACGTTAAAGGAGGCGGAAAATGTCAGTGGTTAACACTACAGCGCAAAGTCACTTCCTACACAAGTCCGTATTCGGGCCACATC
>ERZ1292630.1237-Hain-H41-02um-R3-1237-length-25407-cov-10_pt1 | contig 25407 bp, 41 predicted proteins | sample MGYA00564408_ERZ1292630 | MGnify/ENA primary metagenome ERZ1292630 (study PRJEB36523, sample SAMEA6512641) | groundwater metagenome | collected 2019-01-08 | study: AquaDiva: Metagenomics assemblies of 32 groundwater samples
TCGGCGCCGAGATCGCACCGCCATAAAGCGGTCCTCAGCCCTGTCGCATTAACGTTTGAGGTGAGCCGCCGCTGGAGGCCGCAGGCCGGAAGCGGTCGGCTCGAGCGCGTGGTTAGGCGTCATTCGACTCGGCACACAAAACGTTCGAGGTCATCGTGATTCCAGGATGCGTACGACCTCAAGATGCCCTTCGTCCTTCGCCATTTGCAGAGCAGTCCTACCGTCCGATTCTGCGCGAATCTCGCGGTCGGCGCCGGCTTCAAGAAGGAGACGAACCATGCCTGTGCGGCCCCTGAAACTAGCCCAGTGGAGGGCTGTTTCGCCATTGGATGTGAGCGCGTTGACGTCAGGTTTCGCAGCCAGTATCAAAGCCAACGATCTCAGTTGGACTCGGTCGACGATGTCTGCGAATGGCTCGCCGTTCTGAAAGTTGAGCCGTCGGTGCTCAGGTCGGAAGTAGGGATAGCTGACGACATAGTACAGCGGTGTCCATCCATCCTTGTCTCTTGCCCTTACATCTGCTCCCTTCGTGAGTAAGGCTTCGACGCATTTGGAGCCGATGAGTTGCGAGAACACTTCGGCGCCACGTTTCCCGTCCTGCGCTTTTGCTGTCGTGACTATTCGTTTCCCACGGAAGGACGATTTTTCGAGGATCTCCTGAGTGATTTTGGCCACGCCATGAGTCGGTCCGGCACGGCCAGCGCGAAGCGGGCACGGCTGACGCAGTTCTTGATTCAAGAGGCCTGCGATGCTGACCACCGTCGCCTCGTCTTACTTGGGGACGAAGCCCAAAAACTCCATGAGCAGCAGTACAAATGGCTCGTGGACATTTACAATGAGCTCGATTGGCATGACATCTGTACCACCGTCGTGCTGGTCGGCCAACCGGAGCTGGTTCACCAGCGAGAAGCGTTCCAGAAGGCCAATAAAATGCAGATTGTGGGACGCTTTATGGTGCATCTGCACAGATTTTCCGGGCTTCGGAATCAGAGTGACTTCGAATACTGTCTGCGAGGATACGACGAGGCGTCGGAATATCCGGAACACAGCGAGTGGTCCTTCACCCAGTATTTCTTTCCAGCTGGCTTTCACGCAGGGTGGCGGCTGGCTTCGGAAGCGAAGCAACTCTGGAAAGCGTTTCAGCAGGTTCGAGCCGAGGCTAAACTCCCAGGCAAGGCAGAAATTCCGATGCAGTATTTCTCTCGAACAGTGGAGTACGTGTTAAAGAAGTACGCCTTGCCGGAAGACGGGAAGCCGGAGATTTCATTGAATCAGTGGAAAGAGGCCATTACCAATTCCGGATACCGAGATGCAGGTCGGTATCTATGAGTCAGATGGAGGAGGGGAGTCGTCACCCCATGACAGCCGTGAAATATACGTGGGATGCCGCTCGGTGTGTCCCGTATGAGTCGACGTGGTCCGTATTGCAAAAGTTTGCGAGGCTGAATGCCTGTAACACACGGGACATTCAACGCGAATTCGGCTTTGCCTCGAAACGAGTGCATCCACACAATTGGTCGGATCGCGATCGGGATTTGAACGGGTGGGGTGCGCTCGATCCCAAGACCCTTCAGCGGTCTTTGGGACTCTCGGATGTTCAATTGACAACTGCTGTGGCCTCCACCTACATACGAATCGATGAAGCGAGGGTGCTCGCGAGTCGACTGTTACGTGTATGCCCTGAATGCATCCAAACAGGATTCCATAGTCCCCTCCATCAGTTGCTGTTTATTCGTGAGTGCCCCATTCATCGCGCGATGCTGAACACCTCCTGCTTCGAATGCGGAAAGTCTAATTCTGCCTATTCACTGGTCAGAGGGTCATTTATCACCCCCTATGGTTGTGGGGAATGTGGAACGGTCTGGCGGAAAGTGGACAACACGGTCTCACACCAGAGTCCTGAGGTAGCACAACAGTCTCTCATCATGAGCGAGATTGCCGAATGGCTCACCAAGAGAAAAGATGACCGAACCGTTGAAGCAGATCTTCTCAAGCTGGCAAAGTTTACGGATAACGATCAACTCTTCCGCGCCAGTGTTCGCCGGTTGCCACATCGGTGGGCGGATGTGCTCGGAGTGCAACCGCCCCATAATGTTGGCGGGAATCGGGATACCGACCTGCATGTCGTACTCGAGTCCAGCACACGCAGCGTCACAGCGTCTCCCGATCCCTTAACGAAACAAACCCTCTCCACGATGTATCGGGCTATTCGACGCCACATCACGAAACACCTTCACAGAGAACATCAAGCCTGTTTTGCAAAGATGGGGCGGGGAATTTGGTTCCCCGTGATCCACCGCGAATTCGATGCGAAACATTTTTGCCAAGAGGCCTATGCCTTGCTGCTTTGGAGGATGTTCTGGGAAAAAAATGACATCCCCCAACAATTATTTTCACGACAGCTCTTGCTCGTTCAGCCTGACATGGACTTCTCGACCGAGTGGATGCCTGCGAACATTCCTCGAGAAGCCTCGATCAGATTGTTCGGGTTAGAATGCCTACGAACTTATCGCCGCTGCCTTGAACTTGGTGCGCAGATGCAACATAAGGGTCGAATCACGTTCCCAATGTGGAGGCTGGCGAGCCACAAGACCGGAGAGTGGCTGATTGAACTTCCCAAAGCCGGAACTGGATACAAAATTCATTGGTGGTGGCCGAAACGATGGCAGCACACGCTGACCTTTCCCGCACATAGTACGACCACGACAAATAAGCCTGCCGCGAGCTCCTTCTGGATCGCTTGCTAACAGAGAAGGGTCTATATTGAGCGCGTCGGAACAACCCGGATAGAAATGCGTCAAAAGCCACGCCATATGCTTGCTATAGTCTCGATCCGAGGGTAGGATCCGGAAGTGTGCGTCTGTGGAATGGGGAGTATGTCAACAACTTTACTTCCAAAGGGTAAATAGATTTACTTCCACGGACAACTGGTCGGCAGGACCGGAGGCAGTGGAATCTGATGTGTGAGATAGGTGGGATGGTGTTTGGCTGGTTCTTCGATCCAGCAGCGATCTGGCCAGGTCATCAGGCTGGTGGTGAAGAGGGATAGTCGTTTCCAGTCATGGGCGGCCAACGCGGCGCGCATCCCAGTCCGCATGGTGTGTTGGAATTGCGCATAGGTGTCTTGTTGCTCCTGACTCATTTCGACCGCTAGGATTTCTTCGCGATAGGGCGGCATGGCCGTGCCAAGATCTTTAATGCGGAGATACACGGTCCGGTCAAGAAAGAGTGAGGTCAGTGCGGGAGAGATGCCGGGCGTTTCTTTGATCGAGGTCTTCTCGCGAATCTTCGGGGGTCCCCCTGGCGTCGTGGAGGGCAGAAATCGTGTCGTGCGGCTCCAGGGTCCATAGGTGGTGATCCACTTCGTGAAACTATTGAGATCATAGTGCCGTCATATGTGTGGATCGGTACGCCAGAGCAAGGGAAAGAGACTGCTGGCATAGCCATTGGTGAGGGTCGCGGTGAGTCCGAGCACTTTTGGCGTTACTTGGACGAGATGGCTCATGCTGATGCCTTGACAGGTCAAGTGGCTGGCAAACTCGTGCAGCTCATCAATCACGACCAAATCGAACCAGTGACGGAAGTGGATGAGTAACTGTTTTGAGAGGGCCACGCGTTTAGGCGCGGGGGTGCCATGGATGTCAGGATGTTTGTAGGTCCAGAGCGGGATGTGGCAGGTGTAACACTGGGCTGGGGTGTCTTTGTGGTGCACAATGGGTGTGTCTTTGCCAGGAGTCAGAAGCGCGGCGCCACAGTGTGGGCAGGACCAATACTCTTCCTGTTGGATGGTTCGATCCCAGCGCCGGTGGTAGCGATGTCGGCGAATCGAGGCCGGGGTGCGAATGCCGTTGAGTTTTGCGTATTCCGCTCAAACCAGCCACCTGTTCTGCTCGAAACCGGCTACTCAAAATGCTCCAAACCAGCCACCTGAAATACCAAAGGCTCACTGTGGGGGCATCCCGTTCGTCAGAGGATGTCCGCTTTGGTCCAATCTTGAATGCGCAACTCAAATGGCGTGTGGTTCAGCATGGGGAACGCGAGCCGATGGAATGTCTGATCGTTCGTGACCAACGTGGCACGGAGATGGATGGCATGAGCGGCAATCATCAGATCCAATGCCGAGAAGACAATCCCGTTCTTGGTACACCAGGCCCGAACCTGCCCGTAGGTGTCGGCCACGTGCGTATCCCACGGTAACACCTCAACGCGGATGAGAAAGCCTCGTATCAGCTCAACCAGCTCGCTGGGTGCATCCTTTCGATGCAACCCGTAGATCAATTCTCCCTGCGTCACGGCAGAAATACCGATGCCATGTTTCTTGGCCGCCCGCGCAAGGTGAGTCCGGACCTGCGGATAGTGCCGCTTCATCGCAAAACTTGCCATGTTCGTATCGAGCAGGAACAGACTCACGAGAAATCCCGTTCTTCTGCTGGCCTGGTGTCACGATCGCTCAGAAAGTCGTCGGGCAGTTCAGTCCGATCGACCAGGGCGCAAAATTCTTTCCACGAATTTTTAGGCACCCGTGAGAGAATAATATCGCCGGTGCTGTCATCTCGCCGGATGAACACTTCAGAACCGTCAATGCGATATCGCAAGGGTAGTCTGACGGCTTGGCTTCGGCCAGAAAAAAACAGTTTTGCCGTGTCTTTCGTGTCCTGCTTGACAGTGTGTGCCATACGCCCCCCTTCTTCAAAGATTATCGTGCTACATACCGAAAGATATACCAAGAAAAATATCAAGTTTCACCTGGAATATCAAGCGGGGTGATGAAGCATCGTAAAAGAAGAGAGGGAACAAGGACGAGGAACGACCAGGAATCACGACGAGAGGCAATCCGCGCCAGGCTATTCTTGCGCTAAATTCTGGTGGAGAAATTGGCACGACTATCTGAGCGAAGGCCACTCGATGGCCAAAGCCATCCTCGATCGGTTGGTGAGCGGGGCCATCCGGATCACATTGCGTGGGGAGTCGATGCGGAGATTACGCGCACAATGGGAGCTCGGCCAGGTGGAAGAGAAAACCAACCCCACGGCAGCGAAGGCTCTCTGAATCGCGTCAGAATCACTGGCTGGTTTCCGGCATAATCGGTGGCTCAGTTGGAGCATAATACGCATGAGTTTGGCGTGTTCACGCGAGAGGACGACGATACAGGGCGTGGGAAGGCTTCGAAGCTGGTCGAAGTCAGCGAGTCGTTTGAGAATGAAGACGGTGGTGTTGGGCCAGACGGCAGGGATTTCTTTCTTGGCCCAGGTACTGACGACGTGCGGGGGTGTGACGACCAGAATGCGTGTGGCCTGTGCGAGATAGGCGGTCGCGAGCGCGACGCGTGTCTTGCCGACTCGTTGTTCTCCATAATCATTCCCACCGAGGGCTCGTAGCCGGTGCATGACGTCGGCGTGATGTGCGGCGGTATAGCGGGGTGCTAAAAGTCCTGAGGCTTGGCTGGTCAGTTGGTCGCGTGTGTGCTCAAGGAAGTCGCTGAGGCGAATGGTAGGGGGAGCGGTCGGCTCGACGCGTTCAGTGGGCATGATCACCTGTAGTCATGTGGCCCGATGAATTAGAGTCGGCTGTGTGCACTGCGTTTGGTGGGGAGGATGTCTCGGAGGAGACGTGTGCGTTCTTGTGTAAGCGCGTTGGCTCTGGTGCGAGCAGTTGCAATGAGGCGTTTGGATTGCGGCAGCCGGACTTCCCACTGTCGGCTATCGGGCGACGGTTCGATGTGCGAGGCGCGTCGTATCCGGTGGGGTCCGAGTCTTGTGAGGCGTAATCCATCGGTATGGAGATGGGAGACGGAGCCGTCGCGATGGATGATGAGGTCGAATTGTTGGGGGAGCGCCATGTGTCCGTGTCACTCTTCTGCCGTTAGGCGCGTTGTGTTTGGGTGACGACCTGGGTGGCACACGCATAGAATTCGCTGGTCTGTGTTCTGGTTTTCCGTGTTCCGAGGACTTTCTCGAGTCCTTGGACGACCGGATGGGTGAGGCATTGTTTGCCTTTCAGTCCTTTGACCGTGGTATGCGTTTCGCCTTCGGGGGTAATTTCAATGATGATTTCGAACATGAGACTCCTTCCATGAGAGGGCGAGAGATTATCGGGCCAGGCAGCGAAGGCGAATATTACCGTTTTTGAGGATGGTTTCAGTGACGTGTATGCGGTGATGTTGTTGTAGTTCCGCGATCGCACTCGTGGCGGCATATTGTTGGAGAAACCGCTGTCCGTTCTTTCCCATGGTCTTGCAGAGTGTGGGGTCGTAGGTATCCATCGCGAACGCGTAGGTCTTATCGGCTTGGCGCACGAGACCCACTTGAAAGGCGGATCCTGGAATGCCGATGGCATGTTCACATGCGGTTTGTTGTGCTTTGTAGAACTGGGCGGTCTTCTGATTACGCAACAATGCGAGACCCATGCGGAGGCAGGTGGCTTCGATGGTTTTGAGCGAGGACATGGTCGTGGTGTAGGTGGCAATGTGGGACATAGGACTCCTTCATTGTGGGGAGAGGGCGGTCGTTAGCTGTCGAGGTTACCACGGGGGGTGGATAGTGGCGCGGTGCCGTTGAGCTGGGTGGGTCGTGGGATGTTCGGGGCCTGTTTGGCAGAGAGGCATCGGATGGCGGCCCATTCTCTTAGCTCTTTGACGTCTTTGTTGGCGCGCGGCTTGATCATGTGGGCCGCCTCCACGATGTTGCCTTTGTTGCGGGATTGAGATCTGGATAGTCGGCGAGGACGTCGGCAGGGACGGGTTTGTGCGCGGCGAGGGCATCCGTGAGAAGACTCTTATGTGCAGATTTTACCGCCGCTAATCCGCCAGGCGAATACCCCAAGGCCTCTGGCGTCCAGATTCCGCGGAGCATTAGCGCCTTGAAAAACGCTTTTCCGGCCCCATAGCCTCGGTGAGATGCATACATCCCGTTCCCCGTGCCTGCATATTCTCCGATGGCTCCGGTGTGCTGTGTGCGTCCATCATCGGCTACGATTTCTGCCAGCAGGAAATAGCGGCCGTCATCTTTCCCCGTGCCCTTGCCGATGGCGTATTCGTAATGTGCCTTCACATGGGCCTCATTGGGCTGACCAAAGAGATAGCCGAAGTGGATGTCTCTTGAGCGATGAATGACGCTACCCGCTTGCGTGTACTGCGGGTGTGATCCCTGAAACCCTTCTTCGTCCCAATTCGCTGCGTGCGGATCCACCCGGTCGATTCGGCCGAGCAGATCCTGTTGTGTGCGTTCCCACGGCTTTTCCCGGGTCATTGCACCCGAGTCCTGTGGGGGGGACGATTCGTGTTCAGCTCTTTCCGTGTGCGACGCGGAATCCGGCTCCTCTGAGAAAAAGAATTCGACATCCGTCCCGTGTGCCGCACAGGCCTGTCGCAGTTCGTCGAGGCTCAGGATCTTGTCGGTATCGGCTCTGCGATGGAGCGAGTAGTCTCCGGTCAGTGCATCGTGGGCGATGTTTTCCAATGAGAGTGTGGCCGGGGAGGGGATGATGGCATCGTCATAGAGAATGTCGAGCGTGAGTGTCGCGTGATGATTGGCCATGGGCTGTTCTACGGATGGGTCAGCGAGACTAGCACAGTCGACACATTCGTACCGCTTTCCTTAAATGACTGATCGGGAAGCGGGCGCATGGTGCCATATTCCTGCACCAGGTCTCGAAAGGCGCGTGCCCGTCGGTCTTCGCGGAAGCTGACGCCGGCACTCATGATGCTGGTGAGTTTTCCGTTGGGCTTGAGATGGCTAAACGCTTTAGTCACATGTTGAATGTCGGCTTGACGCTCGAAAGGGGGGTTAATTCCTACTCGATCGACGAGGCAGGGTGGCGACCAGGTCATAAAGTCGGTTCCATGCACGGTGTAGCCTTTGTCGGTGAGAATCTGTCGATTCGCCTCTTGGATTTCACAGAGGAGGATCTGGGCGTGCCCCACAATTTTGGCTGCTTGGTCTGTAATGCGTCCTCGGCCGGCGGAGGTATCGAAAAAGAGATGGTGGGGCTCAAGATCGAGGTCATCGATCACCTGTTGGGCTAGTGGTTCAGGGGTTTCAAAAAATCCGAAGTTGTCCCTATTCCCCGGTCGTTCGTAAGAACGAGTGAGCATTGCTTCTTCCAGCCGAACTTCTGGATTCACGGTGAAGGTGTGTCCGTTCGCCTTTCGATTCCAAGTGCCGCCCAGCGCTTCCAGCACGGTATTGGTCTGCGTATAGAGTGGCCGCGGTAGTTGCGCAGTGAGGCGCACGACGTTACCGTCGATTTCGATGGTGCTGAGAACCCGTAGGACCGGTTCAGGAATGAGACAGGATTTCATGAGACCTCCCGGTGTGAGTCAGAAAACGATTCGCGGACATGGTTTGATGATGTGTTCAGTGCGACTGACGTCAGGCGAATACGAGGCAGAATAGAGCGTGTTCATATGGATGGACCATCCTGGTTGAGGGGGAATATGACGGATGGCACAACGGCCGTTGTGCCATCCCTCGGTGAGGGCGCGGCCTCAATGTAGACGAGATCAGGAACATGTTTCAGGTAGTTCATGTCTCCAAAATGGCTGGCTCGGCAGCCCTCTACGACGGGAATGGCGGCACACCATCCTTTGTCATTTCGGTAAATGTCCCAATTGCCGTGATGCGCGACGAGGATGGGGAAATTGGTGGTGTTGTAGTATTCGTGTGGGTGCATCGTTTTTTTCTACCTATGTGTGTTCTCGGAAGTGGTGCATACAGGTGGCGCCGAGAGGGTGAGGGCGATTTCTGAGGGAGTCAGTGCGCGAAATTCATCGACCGTGTAGGGCTCATGGGCTTCATAGCATTGTCCCCGGAGGGAGAGGCAGGCCAGATACGCCGGGCGCAGTTGCCCCGTGACGCGACAGGCTCGATGGATCATGGGTTCTCCCATGAGAAAACCATTGTGTGCCATCAGTGCGGGTGGCAAGTCTTCGAGGAGTTCGTCGTAATGAGTGGCTGGGATCGGTTTCCAGTGTTGGGCCATGATCGGGTATGTCCTGTGTGTTGCTGTGTCTTGGTTCGGAAGGGATGGTGTTGTTGTCGCGAGAGAGGATCTATCGGGTCCCGCTCAGTCTGTTAGGTGCCGGCATGCTCCACTGGAATGATGAGTGCCGTGCCATGCCCTCGTTTACGTTGAATTTTGACCCGTTTTTGCAGCACCGCTTGAGTCCACCGCTCTCGTTCAGACACATGCGCGGCGTATTCGGTACGTTCTAAGGCGTCACAGAGAAAATGACAGTAGTCCCAGCGTGTCGGTTCATGGTCGATCGAGAGAATCAGACGCAGGAGGGAGGCCCGGTCTTCATGGCGGTATTCATGCACGATGTACCAGCGGGTGCCGGCTCCATGTTGTCGCCGAATCGCTAGTCGTTTGTATTCGGTTCGTTCAAACAGATCATAGCGGAAGCTCTCGCCAGACCATGGCACACGAGGGTCGAATCCGCTGGGCCGTGCCGGTCCAAATCGGCAGGAGGCGAGATGGGTCCATTGATTCGGTTCCGCCTCAAAGGTCGTGAGCGATTGATCATACTCAGGCTGAAAGAACTGGGCCGTTTCGCGTGGCTGCATGAGTGGGAGTGGGGATTGATCCATGAGGTGTCCTTCTGCTTGAGTAGCCTGGTCGGTGGCCGGTATCGTGTTGGATGGGGTGTCGATCGTTGGGTCAGAGTGTGTGACGGGGGTTGGTGTGGGGTGTTATGACGTCCTCGGTGGTGCTGTGATGGGCGCTGAGCGTGGGGACGACGGCATTTCCATTTCAGGGTCTATCAGGATGGTGTCGTAGTGCCAGGTGTTGAGATCGATGAGGTGTGGTGACAGTTCGACGGTCAGTTGAGTGATACCGACCGTCTGCAGATGGTGAATCAGTGACGGCATTGATTGCACGTGATCTAAATCTCCCACGTTGAAATCATGCGAGGACCGTGACCAGGCGTTCCGCCCTTCGTCTGTTTGGGTGGCCCATTGTGTCAGGCCAAGCTTCAAGGTATTTACAAAGGCCTCGAGTTCAGAGAGAGCCGGACTGGTAACACGTGCGGAGATGGAGGCGATACGGGCGTCATCCCCGTCGAGGCGAGTCACGAGAAAGTTGACCTGAGTTTGGGCTGTAGGGTGCGATGCCATGGGATGTGCTCCAAGACTGGATTAGATGGGACGACAGGCAGGGATCGATTAGGCGGTGCTCTTCCCTCTAGGCAGGTCTTCTTTCAGGAAAATGTAATCGATGCGCGAGTGCTCAATATTGATACAGGGCCGTCCCTCGAACCACGATGTGCTGTATTCCACATACCGATCTTTGGCCAGGGTCAGTGGACCTGTGGCATAAAACGGAAAGACCTCGTTCAGGTGGGCTTGGCCAATGTGGCGTCGCGCGGTGGCAAAGGTAATAGGGCGTTCGCGTGCATACATGGCTTCGAGTTTGTCAGCGCTGGTTTCGACGCAGCGCGTGAGAAAGCGATAAGGCATGAACGACTCCGTGGTGTGAGCGGTTAGCACTCGGTCTGGGCTGAGGTTGAGCGTGACGGCGCGTGGGCCTGTCTGATCCATGCTCGGATGGCGATGTAATCATAGTGGGGTCGGAGCGGGCTGAGTTGATGGTCCAAGACGGCTCGATCGAAGTCCTGTTCTGAAGGCATAAGGCAGTGTAAGACCTGATCGAGCGGGAAGCTGGCAAAGAGGGACCAGAGTTTCAGGGCGTCAGAAGACGTACACCAGGCGAGGCTAGATCGGCGAAGGTCGAGCGTGCTGAAGATCGGGAATCGACCGGTGATATTTCCAAAGTAACTATCGGGATCGGCGGAGCGGGTAAGTTTCTGGAATAGGGGTTTCTGGGGGCGTGGGTTCAGCCAGGGATTCACCAGAATGGCCGGTGAGGTCGACGGGAGCGCATTGATCTCTTCGGCTGGCAATTGGGCCAGCACGATCAGTGAGGCATAAGAGATTGCTCGATTCGCTCGCAGATGTGTTTGAAACCAATCATTGCGGCGTTGCGCTGGGAGTTGTTGCAGCCCGATGCCGGCTAACACATATTCTGGGAGATGTTTGGTTTGGATGGGCAGCGTGGGGTCATGGAGTAACAAGAGCGGTCGTCCACCATCGTGTTGAGCCAGGCAGGTGGTGAGTCGTGCGCGGATGGTGTTTGGGAGATAGGGCCACGCTGAATACAGGGAGACGTGGGTGAGGATTTGAGTCCACCAGTGCTCGGCATGCTGCAGGGCGAGGCAACTTTCACGGAGTGGCGGGTTGATGACGAGTTGTCGGATGAGGCGATAGCGGAGACGGTCTGAGACAAAGTCATATTCTTGGCTGAGACGACTCTGGACGAATGCGTATTGGAATTGGCCTTGTTCCTCGTCTGATAAGAGACGGGTCAGGCCCCGGGTGAGGATGTCAAAGAACGAGGGGCCTGTAGTGGGCCAGGTGTCAGGGTTCACAGGTGTCGGCAACGATTCGTGGCCACGCTCAAATGGGGAGTGGACGGTTTCGCTAGATTCCATGTGAGACATCTTTCTGTGCCGGGATGATGAGTGTCTGTCCGAACGGGGGCGTGATGTGTGCATGGTCTGGGAAGACGGCCCAGAGAACGGGGTAAGTGGGCAGATGTGTCGGAAATTCGGTCGCGAGGTCGGTACAGCAGATCAACAGATCCGGCCGATGGTGATGGTCGGCTAGCCAAGTAAAGACAGGCACATGGCTCGTGCCGCCATTTCCATGGAGTCCGCCGGTTCCAGTGTTCAAGGAGCTAAAAAAGGCTTCGAGTTGTGTCGTTGGGATGACATCGTGGATGGCCGCGTCGTGACTGAGGATCAGGATGTCTTCGGCCAGATCCGAGAGACGACGTATTTCACTCAGGACTCGCGTCAGGTCTTCGCTTGAAATGGACCCTGAGGTGTCGATGGCGATGGCTAAGTTACCGCAGCGGTCGCCGCGATAACTGGGGGCGATGACATCGTCGCGTAACAGACGACGGCGGTGCGGCGGGGCATAGGTGAAGTCGTCATGGGAGAGATAGCGGCATCCGATCTGCCGAATAATCCGCTCCCAGGGAACGGACCCGGCGCGTAAGTCAGTGATGATGCGGAGTACACCATCTGGAAGCTCGCCGCGTTGGCCGTTGGCCATCCAATGGCCGTAGGCTTTCAGCAGTTTATGTTTGATTCGAGCGTCGGTGTCGGGATCGGAGGACATGGGGTAATGGAGGTCGAGGGTATCCTCGTCGTGGGTCGCGGTGACGGAACTGGGTGGGAGACGATCATAGACTTCTTCGACGGCGAGGCCACGAAACTGGTCGTCCATCAGGAGGCCGGGCAGGGGTTCGGTCAGTCGAGGCCCGGCATAATGCCGCTTTTCGCTTTGAATGTCTCGGACCAGGAGGTTGGTGACGTGATCGGCGGCCTGATGCCATCGGCGAGGGGCACGGGTCCCGCGTCGGGTGTCCCCGTGGAGGAGGGCAATATGGGACAGCAGATGCAGGATGAGAAACGCGAGTTGACGGTTGGTCAGGCCAGACGTGCGTGTCGGGTTGTACCAGATACTGTCCCCACAATCGGTGGCGCCATAGCAGGGAAGGAGAGGGTCAACCTGTACACGGGTCTGGAGAAGGAGACTGCCCCAAAAGGGGAGGTCGCAGACCAGGCGCATTTTCACGAGTGAAAAGCGTTGGTGTTCATGGGCGTGGAGATCGATGGACCGTGTGACTGACATCGTTTGCCAATCTGTGGCGTTAAAAGGTCTGAGAAAGTTGCTGGCCTAACCGTGAGAAGGCTTGGTTGAAGTGGGAGCTGCCCATCATGGCCTGATAGCGTTTCGGCGCCTGTTTGGAAAGGTGTTTGAGGAAGAGGGTTTGATATTCGCTGGCAAATGCGGGGCTGGCGAAGAGTGCCGCCAGATGCGGAAAGATGGTGCTGTCTTTGTATTTCTTGCCATTCTCTAAATGCGTCACGAGGGCAAAGACGAAGGCATAGACTAAGGCGGTTTCTTCTGGCTGGAATTTCGGGAGCGTGCCTTTGAGGAGCAGCCCGGCAATATCGACACTGTTACAGACGTCGCTAAACGTCATCATTTCGTTGGCGGCCAGTTCCCCCACGCAACTGGCAATGAGATGCTGTCGTTGCGTTTTACTCAACGAGACGGACGTGGGCATTTCTTCACTGGCCCGAGTGAGTTGCCCGGCATTCGTCCAGGAACGTGGGGACGCAATGACGCCGTCGTAGCGATGAAACAAGGCGTCTTCTTTCTTCCACGCGATAAAGGCACGAATTTCGTGACAGATGGGTGGGGTCGCGGTGGCAGCCCAGTCGAGCCATGCGTCGGCATCAGTCTTGAGGATAAACTTCACACAGCGATCGGTCAGGGCGTCGGGGAGATCGGTGACCATCGACCGATCTTCAAGGAGATTGCCTGCGGCCATGATCCTGGTCTCAGGATGGAAGACCGTGGTGCCGAGACGACGATCGAGGAGGATTTGGAGGCACACACTCAGATGAAGCCGTGTGACGCCGGTGGAGATTTCGTCTAGCAGCAACAAGCATGGGGTGTCGCGGATTTGTTTCAGCCAGTCCGGGATGAAGATATCAATCGTATGCGTGTCACGATTTGGGACAGCGATGCCGGCGAGTTCACTTGGGTCGGTTGATGACAGGCGGATATCGACGAGGGCGCTGAGTTTCAGATGTTGTGCCAAGGCGTTTGCCATGGACGATTTGCCATTGCCTGGCGATCCGAGCAAGAGGACGGACTTTTTCTGTTCTAGGGCATAGGCGATCAAGGGAAAGGCTTGCGGATAGGAGAGGGCAGGAAATCCGGTGGTCATTGACGCTCCTGTTCTACAGTAGGGAGGAAGGTGGTGAGGAACCGTGTGTATGGAGTATCTGGTGGGGCGGTGTGCGGGGATGAGGTGAGGGGGTCCCCGTGTGTGAGAGTCTCGTGGATTACGTCAGTGATGCTGGTCCTGTGGGAGCACGGAGTGCGTCGATGACGGCGGTTGCCGCGTCTCGAATTTCCTCGGCGCACACGATGAGAGAGGAATCGGCGGCACTGTCGTCGCCATTTTCTGCAATCGTGTTCAGACAGTCCGCTACGGCGCGCGATTGTGAATCGCCGGCATTGGAGAGTTGGTGCAGGATGGTGGCGGCTTGGGGGGAGAGATGCGCTGAGAGTGGGTCATGGTTCATAGATAGTCTGTCCGTTTCTGTGTTGATCTGTGGCTGCGCGGGTGTCGTCGTGATGACATGGGTCGGTTGATCCGAAACGCCGTCCGTCGGAGCAGGGACAGGAGTTGGTGGGCATGTGCCTGGGCATCAGCCAGAGACCATTCGATGTAGATCGGGGGGAATTGTCCTGGACGCTGGGATGCGAGCGTATAGGTGATGAGGCGTTCTTTTCTGTTCGCACGGGCCGTTTCCAGCTTGCAGGTACTGTGTGTCGCACGAAACCACCGATTGCGTCCTCGTGCGATGGTCCCGAGGAGCGTGGGTCCTGCGACCGGAGTCGTATGGGAACGGCGAGGGTGTTGGATGGCCTCGATACGGGCGCGTAGGCCTGAGAGGGCGTCGAGTAGGGCGGTGCCGGCAGGACTGGGTGCCAGGTGCAAGGAGAGCAGTTGATGGTGTTCGTAGTGACGGGAGGGGAACAAGGCATGGGGGGCATGTCCGAGGAGGATGGCGCGATAGAGATGGTGCAGCAATCGGGCAGCCGGCACTCCGTGCAGGGTGGGGAGGTTGCGAGTGGAGAGCGAGGCCTGCCAGTGGGTGTCGATGATCCAGGGTTTTCTGATGTGCGCGAGGGCATGTAAGGCACAGTGGACGTCCGCTCGACTCGCTCGTCGATCGAGGAGCAGGAGGGTGTGGAGTTGTCGCTTCTTCTTGGCGCGGATGTGTGTGGCGAGAAGAGGAAATTGTTCGGCGGTCGCGCGCTGCAGGGCCACGGTGGCTTGATGCAAGGACTCGTGACACAGGGCGAGGAGCGTCTCGATCGGCAGGGGCGTCACGGGTTGTGTGGTGGGCATTGGTGTCCTCGTAGGGTGTCGTGTGGCGGTGCAGGAGCCTGTGTGCGGGCTTTAGGAGTGGCTCACCATCCCGGAAAGACTAATTGCAGGCTCTGCGTCTCACACGTCTCGCCGATCACAGGACTGTGGGGCGGGGGCATGAGGCAGGCTATCGATGGCACTGGATCGGGTGGGGGTAAGGCCAGAGGTGCTGCCGATGCGTGTGCGTGGGTATCGTTCATGGAGAACGGGGCTTGCTCCAGAATATGCGCCGGAATCGGAAACGTGAGCCACGGCGCATAGAGCGCGCCATTGATGAGCGAGGCCGTGCGAACCAGCGGATCGCGTTCACATCCGAAGAGGGCGAGCGAGACATTGGAGGCGAGAAGCAGCATGCGCCCGGTTCCAGAGCCAGCCGGATCCGCAATTTTAGCGGTTCGGTACTTCTTGAGTTTCTCAAGAGAAACGGATGTGAAATCCGGCAAGGTCATGTTGGCCATGAGCCGACAGACATCCATTGGCGTCGGGAAAAACGCGTTTGGATTCGCCCATGGTCCGTTGCCAAGACCTTCAGAAATGATGTCGCCAAAATAGTCGTAGGGATGGAGGACCATCTCCAGAAAATTGACTCGCTGATAGAGGTCAGCCTGGATCGCATCATCGAGACGCGAGGGGGTGGGGCTGACGCAGAGCGCGTAGGCCATCCAGTCAATCAAGTCCGTCATCCCGGTCCACGTCGACTGGTGGTGGGCCGCGAGTCTGATCCACTGGTGGAGGTGTTTGAGGGTTTCCGGATGCGGTCCTGAGAGAAAGTGGATCTGTGGGATCGGGTCATCCGGCAAGCGTTGTTCCGCCAGAATACGGAGATGATAGCCCCATCGATCCGGGACGTCGGGGAGGAGTCGATGCCCATCCATAATCATGGGGAGGGCCCAGCCGGCATAGCGATGCGCGGGAATAGGGTCGCTTAACCGGGGGTAGCGTTTCGCCTCCTGCACAAACTGGCAGAGCTGTACATAGGTCGGATATTCCGGATCAGGCATGACGGGCTCTCTTCCTACGAGGTGGCATGTGTCTGGCTGTGGGGCGGTTCGATGAGGAACTCTGCGAATGCGGGCGAGGGTGTGAAGGGTTACTGTGTGGCCGGTCGCGTCTGGGGAGGGGCGTGAACGGGGGGCGTGGTATCGTCGTCGTTCTGCGTAAACCACTCACGGCTGTAAGCGCCCATGGTGATTCGTCCTGTGCGTGAGAGATTGAGAAAGCAGGGCAGGTCTCCGGACTCTTCATCCACGTGGGTTGCGTAGATCTTTTTCATGTAGCGATTCCGTTGTGTGCTGGTCCGAAATCGCTGGGGATGAAGAAGCGGGTCAATGCCAGCGGTTACAATAAACACGTAATAGCCGGGTATTTGCGGCGGACGGACGATCTGGACGTTCTGTTGAGGACGACGAGGCATGTAGAGCTCCTTCTGCTCTTGGCAAGAAAGTTATGTACTGGGGTAACAGAGTTGTGTACCAGGGTAAGAAGGTTGTGTATTGGGTATGGGCTCCTTTTTTTCCCGAGTTACTTCTTTCTGGACTTTGGCATCTTCAAGGATGGAATTGCGCGATCGAGTGTTCGAGGAGGTTAGTCTGCAAAGAACACGGGCGGCAGAGGCGGGATCACTGGATACTCGCGTGTGAGAGTGGCTTTGAATTCGTCCAAGGTGATCATGTCTTTTAGCAGGGCATGGATATGCTGTAGATGAATGAGCGCGTTGTGTTGTTCATCACAAGGATATTCTGTGTTGATCTCAAGGGGAATATAGGCTCGAACAGCTGGCAGCCATTCGCCATGGCATCCCCCTGTTTCTCGATAGAAGGGGATGTTTTGGATCTGAAGCCATTCTTCGATGGTGTCGAACATGCCGTTTCGAATTTCATCGCAGGCGAGCGTCAGTCCGTGCGCGGTCAGCGTCCAATGATTGAGACGACAGGTTTTATGATCGGAAAGGCGATCGGTCACGATCTGGCGAAGAATCTGGTCACAGGGCGGGAGGCACCACTGGGAACCATAGCCGGCAGTGAGGCACGCGTTGAAGGCCTGGACGGGTATTCGGCCGCCTACGGTGATCTGTGCCCAGCTACTGCGAGGCATGGTGGTCCTGGTGTGAGGCAATTGGCGGCTTCGCGTGGTGCTCAGCCTCTAGGAGTGTGACCCTGACGACAAACTGGTGTCGTTGTGAATCGAGTGTCACCGTTCCTTGTCCCTGTGCCGGGTACGGGGTCCCCATTTGATTCAGCGCGGCATCGACGAGCGCCTGTCGAAGGGTTTCTCGGTGTAAGTGCCAATTCAATGCATCCGTCGAGGCGAATCGGACAATGCGGGGTGGTCGTGTGGGCAGGGATGTCGGCATGGGGTGGTTCCGATCTGCGGGAAGTAGTTAGGCCAGTTCGTCTTTTGTCTGGTCGACCCAGCGTAAGGCTTGGGAGATGAGTGCGGCAGCCTGTTGGGTGTCTGGGGTGGACGGCGTCAGAACGGGGGTCGCGGTAGTGAGGTGGCTTCCGTCGAGGCGTTCAAACAAGAGGGTTAGGGCATCCTTGAGTGCCAGCGATGCAGGATGACAGAGGGCGCCACAATCGAGATTGGGGCATTCCCCGCTCGGCATCAGTTCGCCAGGGCTGACGCGCTGCATGAGGTCTCTGATGGGGTCGAGTTGGTCCTCGTCAAAATACTGACCACAGTTGTCGCATTGATGCAGGGTGAGCATAGGAACCTCGTGAGGATGAGCGTGGGATGATGGCGTGGTGAACGTGGGGCGGTGTTATGAGGTGGGTGCAAGGGATTTTTGTCTGGCGGTTCGCTCCTCTCGTCAATGTTGTGCGTCATGCGTTCTGGGGACTGTCGGTCGTGGGAATTGGTACGCCGGCAGTGGATGACCGCAGGCATGGGCGTAGAGTTGTCTCAGGAAGCTGGTGGCGCGGCTGATGTCGAGCGTCGCATCGGGGTCGAAGGGTCGTCGGCCTGCTCGTCGGTATTCGATCACGACGGCCGGCGAGGCGCCGATCATACCGGGTGACGTGAGCAGCGCTTCAAGGGTATCGCGGTCGCGAGTGCCCGCACAGACGTCATGAAGCATGACGCTGGTCCGTTCCCCGCAGAGCGCAGATGGATGGTAGGTATAGAGCAACTCCCCCCATCGTCTTGGGTGCAGCAGATCAATCGACCAAACATGAATGGAGCTTGGGGTATCAAAGCGGTGCCAGGGCGTGTGACCGCGCTCGATATCGTGATCGCGGCAGAACCGATGGAGGCGCCTCCAGGCGGCATTCGAGATGATGGCAAGGGGGATGGTGTCTGAAAACGCGTGGGTGCCTGGCGTGAGGGTGTGGTAGATGTCCCACCAGGTGTCGAGTTCGGCAGTCGAGGGTGCCGTCAGTGGGGGATAGTGATGGCGGTGCCGGAATTGCCGGTAATGTGAACGGAGTGTGCTGAGGAGTGTACGCATTAATTGTCCTGGGTTGAAGGATGGAACAATGTGGTGGCGAGCCATGTATCAACGAAGCGTTTGTAGGCGGTCCAGTGATGGTCGATGGCATCCATGATCTGGGTGACCAGCGGTCGGATGGTCTGTGTGGAGAGCCCCAGCTCACGCAGTCGGTCAACGGCCATCGTGTAGCGCACGTCAGTGGGTGGGGCGTTATAGAGGCGGAGCCACCAGAGATCAGTGCGGGTTGCGCTCATTGACTGTCCTTCTGGTGCCTCGCCGGCGTTTCTGCCGTTTCGGGATACGGTCGTGACACGGGTGTGGTTGCGATGTTCCGCGCCTGTCTTCGCCGTTCCTGCCATTCCATCACAACTACACACCCAGCGGTCCAGAGTCCGACGCTGACGAGGAGCGAGAGCCAAGGCCAGGGGATCACCCAGTCTCCGGGAAGGCTGCTCCATTGTTCCGTGTGGTTCAGATTTGCGACCACGAGGGCGAGAAACATGGTGAGGGTTATCCCGCCGGCAGTGGCGAGGCAATAAAACGCCGTTCGTGGCCATTTCAGGGTGACAGCAACTTGTGCGCCGACATAGCAGAGCGTAATGGCGATGAGGGATTCCCACATGGTGATTAGTCCTGTCCGTTCGGCCGTGTCCCACGGCGGCCGTCTGCCGGAGAGGCCTGAGGGTTCGAGGGCTGTTCAGATGTCTGGAGCCAGGCCGTGGAACTGAGGACGACGTGTTTGCGATTGTGATCGGGTCCGATCGCCACGTGCCGGATTGCCTGTTGGACGGATATCGGATCCAAGACGATGACATTGTCGACGATGGTCAGATGCACAATCCGGCTCGCGTCCGGCACGTGGCTGACCATGACGGTGGGATCGATGTAAACCGTCAAGAGGGGGTGGCTCTGGATATCGTCGACGGCAATGTAGCCTTCGTCCCCGTTGGTGAGTTCCGAGAGCGGGGTGTATCGCGCCTGCAACTCGATGAGGGTCTCAGAGAGGGCTGTGGTCGGGTCGACGTGAGGGGGCGCACTGGAGAGGTGTGTCGATCCGTAGAGGATGATCCCAGGGATGAGGGTGAGGCCGAGGAGCAGGATGATCCACCGTCGGTCGTGACGCGCCGATCGTCCCTCGAAGGGGATAGCCTGCATGCGGGGCTCAAAGAGTGGTTTCATCGGTGTCTCCTTATGTCTGGTGCAGAGGGTGGTGTACTGAGGTCCCGTGGCGTTCAGTCATGGGCTGGGCTGGTGAAGATGCTCGACGGGTAGAAAATCATAATGATGAGGGCCATGATTCCAATGATCATGGCAATGCCGCAGAAGATCTTCACTCCACGGTCCAGGATGTCCCACCTTCTCGCGCTCATGCGGCGTACCAATAATTCTTCTTCGTAGGTCGTAGCCTGTATGCGGGGTTCAAAGAATGGTTTCATGGGTGTCTCCTTATGTCTAGTGCAGCGGGTGGTGTATTGAGGTTTCGTGGCGTTGTTCAGGCATGGGCTGGGCCGAGTGGGGTGGGCGGCTCAGTTCGTCGACGCGGCGCTGCATCAAGTCGTGCAGTACGTCGAGCGCATGGAGGACATCCACCGGATCCTTGTGTGCGAGTTCGGCTAGCAGACGGGTGACCCAGGAGGGGGTGCTTGGGTCCTGGAGCAGGGCTTGCTGATGGGCGTGGAACGACCGAGGCGGTGAGGCTAGTCGAGAGTGCTGGGCCTCGAGGAGGGGCGCGATTGCAGCGGGCGAATAGGTGGCGGGATTGATCCATTTGCCATCGGCCCGGCGAGTCCCGTCGACTTTGCTCATATTGGAGCGGTGCACTTCTCGAAAGACGGGGCCGAGATCGATGCCGTAGGACACGGCGGTTCCGTAGACGACATACAACAGATCGGCGAGTTCCTTCGCGATGGCGGGAAGATCGTCCTGGGTCATCGCCTCGTCGACTTCGTGGAGTTCCTCTGTCATCAACGTCAGTCTCAGCGCGCGGGTGGTGGGATCGGCCACGGTTGGGATGGCGGCGTGGACGGCGTCGAACGCGTGGTGAAAGTCGGTCACCATGTGTTGTTCAGGGGTCATGGACGGTCCTTTCTCCAAGATCGAGCGGTTACGAGATGGCCGTTGACAGTATCGGGGTGTCCAGGGCCTCCCAGAGGTGTCGTTCCGTCGGATAGGTCTGTGGGAGCAAGGCCATGGCGAGGGCGACCTCGTCGGGGCGAGAGGGCGGGGCCTGTCTCATGAGCCAGAGGGAATTGTCGAGAAAGTCTTGGAGCGTATTGGTCGTTTCAAAGAGGTGTTGCGGCTGGTTGTGTTCGTTAAAGAGATAACAGGGCAGCAGGGGTTGGGTGGCCAGGCGTGTGAGAAGGGCCTGACTCTCGGGGTTCGAGCCGTCGAAGTAATGGGCCAGGATCGTGAGACTAGGATCCGGGAGCAGGCGAAAGAGGAGTGCGGGAATGGCAATGCGTCGGACCTGGCCATCGGCGGTCGGAATCTCTTGATGGAGGAGCCCACAGCGGAAATTGATCTGCCTGTTGTGCGTGAGGAGCGCCAGATGGGTGTGGGGGAGCTTGATCAGGAACACGGCGGTCGGCGGGGCGCCAGCGAGGGTGACGGTGCGACAGTCTCCCATGGGGGTCGGGAGGGTCGCGAGATAGTCTGTGAGGGTGGTGGGCATGGTGAGGCTCCTGGTTTGGCAATGGACGGGCATGTCCCACTGACGGTTCGGTGGCGGCACGGGCTTCAGCATCACTGTTGACGGAGGAGGACTGAGCCTCGTGGGCCGAGATCATCCCTACAGAGCTGATACCGGATGGGGCGGACAGGAAGGGCATGCATGCCCTTCCTCGGGAGCGGGCCGCGAGGGGACGGAGAGGACGCGCTTACGAGTGGCGGTCCGGGGCTGATGCCGAGTCTGGGGTGTGCGTGGGAGGGCGGCGAATCCGGTTGGCCCGCCGCTCGAAGAGTTTGGTGGTTTTCTTATCGGTGTGTCGCATCAGCGCTTGGACCTCATGGAAGTCCTTCTTGTCGAGAAAGGCTTGGATGGCGCAGGTGTGGCGGAGCGAGACGCCGGTGATGTGTCGCGTGGTGAGTTTCGCCCGGGCCACGGCGATCTGCAGCCGGCGCCGGAGTTCATGGGTGCCGAGGTGGGGCCGTCGATCCGAGCCGGCCTGGCGAATGGTCGCGAAGAGGGGAGCATGCGCGGAGAGGTCCGGGTCCAGCGCAGTGCGTCGCGAGAGGTACGCCTCCAAGGCGGCGGTGACGTCCGCGGTCAAGGGGACCGGTTCCCGTATTTTTTTCCCTTTGCTCTGGAGAAACAACTGGCGCGTCGTCCGGTCGAAGTCTGCGATCGTCGCCTGACAGAGTTCGGTTTCCCGGGCCCCGGCGGTCAGCATCAATTGGCAGATGAGGGCGTCGCGGTGGTCAATGAGCTGGGAGCGATCGAAGGAGGCGAGCAGGCGGTCGGCTTGCGCGCGGGTGAGAAAGCCACGTGCATGGGAGTCGGTGCGTTCAGGGCCGGCCAGGGCATGAAAGGGATTCGTGGGGAGGAGCTGCTGTGCGACCAGATAGGCCCCCCATTGTTTCACGCTGGAGAGGCACAGGCCATAGGTCCGCGTCGTGAAGCGCTGGCGGATCTGCCATTCGTCAATGAGCCAGAGGTGGTAGGCCTCGGCCAGGGTGGGGGTGAGCGGGGAGTCCGGGTGGTGCTGGGTCCACCAGTCGAGAAATAAGCGAATTTTATGACCGTAGGTCGTGAGGGTCTGGGGTGACAGCCGGTCGGGCTCTGGCCGCTGGGCCTCCGCCTCGAGGTACTGGAGGCGCCAGGCATCACTGGTGTCGAGACGGAACGCCGGCACGGCATCCGGCGCGTTACGGGATTCGTCAGCCGTCATCGTGGATTCCCCTCAATTTCTTACATCCTGGTATACCTCACGTTCCCATTTTTATCAACCTCCGCGCGCGCGCCCTCGAACCCAGAGAATCCGTCATGAGAATCGGGATGCTGGTCTCGCGAGACAGCCTGATCCGAAAGCTGTAGGCCCGCTGGGAGCAGATCTGGGAGTGGTGGTATACCAGGATGTAAAGTTGGCGAGATTGGGGGCACTGTTGCGCCGCGAGGGCAACTACTCCTCGCAACTGGCCATGTGGAGGAAGCAGCGCGCGGCGACCGAAGGCACGGGGCTTGAACCGCAGAAGCGCGGGCCCAAAGCTGAGGGTCGTTGGTTCGATCCCAACCGGGCGCACCATATAATCAATCGGTTGCGCCATCCCCCCGCTCGGAGCCGCTCCCCCCTGTGCTACTTTTGTGCTACTTTCTCGCCGCAGTCGATCCAGCACCTCCGCCCCTCCGCGCAAACTCTCCGGCTGATGATGCGCATAGCGCAACACCATCGAGATCGTTTTCCACCGGCCCAATTTCTGAACCGTGTAGACATCGACCCCGGCTTGAATGAGTCGGGTGGCAAAGGTATGCCGGAGGTCATGGAAGCGGAACCGCACGATCCCGGCCTTGCGCATGGCCGGGTAGAACGACCGCAACAGATTGCGTGCATCCCGTGGGTGGCCCGCTTCGTTGACGAAGACCGCCTCCGTGCTGTCCGTTCGGACTGCCGCACGGGCCTGTAGCACTTCCATCGCCGTGGCATTCACCGGCAACGTATCCCGCGCGCCGTTCTTCTGCTCCAGAATCGTGAGCGTCCGTCGCTCCAGATCCACCTGGGACCATTGCAACTTGAGGATCTCCCCCCGTCGCATTCCCGTATGGAGGGCGAACATGATGATCTCCTGGAGCCAGGGTGCGGAGGCCGCGAGCAGCCGTTGCTCTTCCTCCGTGGTCAACCAGCGCTCGATGCAATTGCGGACCTTCTCCTTGGCGATCCGCAGCACGGGATTGTCGGTGACCCATTCCCACTCCATCATGCCGAGCTTGTAGGCATGGCCTAACAAGGTGAGCTCGTCGTTGAGGGTCTTGGGGGCCACGCCTTGGGCGCGTCGGCTCGCTTTGTACTCGGCGAGTCGGGCCGGCCGGAGCTGATCTAAGGGGACCTCGCCGAACGCGCGCAACAAGTGCGCGGCGAGACTATGGTCCCGGCGGTGCGTCAACGCCGCCTTATTCGGGGCCGAATGGTCTCGGAGATAGCGTTCGAGCAAGTCCCTCACCCGTCGGTGTTGTGCGGGCGGTCGATCCGACCACTTCCCCTCGGCGACCAGGCCTCGCACCTTGAAATAGATCCGCTCCGCCAGCTTCCGGTCCGTCTCGTCCGTCGACCGGCGAATCTGTCGTCCCTGATAACTAAACCGCATCCACCAGATAGGTCCTCGCCTATACAGAGCCATGGGTCTCCCCCTTTCGTGTGGCCCTGTCGTGGTCTGGTTTCCCGCGGCACGAAGTATAGACCGCAGCTTTGGCCGTCGCAATGAGGGTATCTACGTCGTCGGTGCCGTGTCGGCGCCGTTCCGCCGGTCGCGACGGGTTCGGCGGCTCGATCTGACACCCGGCCAGCCATGCGTCAATATCCTCGCGTCGAAAGCGGATGACTCCATGGATCTTCAGCGCTGGCATCTTGCCCTGCGCAACCCAGGCGTAGAGCGTCGAAGGCTTCACGGTGAGCCACTGTGCGACGTCCTGGATGGTTAAGAGTGCCATGTCTGTCTGCTGCTCGTTGTTTCTGTTTTGCCAGCGTCCCGTGCGCGTGAGGCGTGCCTACGTAGAAAAGCGGGGTCGCCTCATTTCGGAGCTGATGCTAGGCTACGGCTTAAGCATATCCACTCAAGGAGGTCCGGTCTAATGGCAGAACACCGTGGATTCTTGGACAGACTCAGCGCGGAGGTCCGCAAAGAAATTAGTCACATACAGGGCGACCCGGACTTCGTGATTTTCCTGCTGGGCTGGTACGGTCTGCTCCCAGTGGATGTGTCGCAGACGAAGGTGCTGCCGCTGACGATCTGGCCCTATTGGTCGACGTCTCGCCAGCGGCAGGTTAAGCGTGAGTTGCAGCGGCGTCACGGCGACTCGTGGAAAAAAGAATGGGAAGACCTCCAAGCCCGTGCCTGCAGCTATCAGCCCCCCATGCTGAAGGGAGGCTTGTTTGCCATCGAGCCACAAGGGCCCAAGCCGCCGCATGGGCAGTTTCTCTCGAACCGCTGGCTGGCTGTCTGCGACGTCAAGAATTACTTCACGCGTATCGCGAAGAGGCCGCACTGGGATCTGATCGCGGCGGTGTTCTTCCCAAACCACGGAAATGAGTATGCGCAGGCAGAGTGGGCGAGACGGGAAGAGCATCTATCGCGATTCGATCATGAAAGAAGCCTGAACCGGGTCCTCAGCTTTTATGAGACATATAAGCCAGTGATCATGGAGGTCCTGAAGAGCGGGGAGCCGATGTGGGCTTCCCCACATCGTGAACACTTCGAACAGCTCTGCGCCGAAGCCGGGGTCGAGGCCATCTTTCAAACGATGACCGGAGAGGGACAGATTAAGAGCCTGATCTCCAAGGGCAAAAGCTCCTGAGCCTCTCGCCTATTTCGCAGCATTCAAGGACATGCTGATCGCCAAACTCGGCAAGATTCAGTCAGGACGCTAAGCAGATCAATGGCGTGTCTGGGCTCACCACCATGCGGATCGACTCAATCTCTTGGTAAATTGATGAAAACACAATCATTCCCCCTCCTAAGGTATAGTGATTTCTCAAAGAGAAAGGGGTATTCTGCGGCACGGGTCCAGACTCATGCACGCTAAGGTTCTTTATCACCATGAGCATGACATCAACTTCCTCAATAAATTGCCCGATGTGCAACTCAAGACTCTTAAAGGTCTTTTGGCGCAAAAGAGGATCGGAGATGCGAGATGTCTAAGGTTTCCATGGAATCCCCATCTATAAAGGGACCGACATTTCGAATCTCAGGTCATGAGACTTTCCCCTGCCGCTATGCATGGCTCCCCAAAGTAGTGCGCAGTTTGCGAGAAA
>ERZ1292630.1238-Hain-H41-02um-R3-1238-length-25399-cov-7_pt1 | contig 25399 bp, 18 predicted proteins | sample MGYA00564408_ERZ1292630 | MGnify/ENA primary metagenome ERZ1292630 (study PRJEB36523, sample SAMEA6512641) | groundwater metagenome | collected 2019-01-08 | study: AquaDiva: Metagenomics assemblies of 32 groundwater samples
GCAGCCTTTCGCTGTCGCACGCTATCTCTCCCATGACCAACGCAACGAAGACTTGGCAGGTCGGAAACCAAAGACGGCCGCCCAGTCAACAGCTTCAGCCATTTTGGTCTCATGAAATCAACAATGAAGATCCAAGTCGGCGTAGGGACCAGCTGCGGTCGACCAGTCGGGCGCTTCGACGTCCTCGTCACGCCATTCCCGCTTTGCGTCCACAACTGTGCGAATCGACCCCAGCGCGGCGGATAACTCGGGTTGATGAGCTTCGGCGTGGTTGAGCAACCGTTCGGCCGGTAACGACAAGAACCAGAAGTAGGAAACGTCCCCATCGTCAGTTTCGCCCCGCCGTCGCTTCACCGCTGGCCGCAAGGATGCGATCGGCCAGCGGTGGCTGTGAAGAAGGCCATCGGCCGGCGTCGCTGAAAGCGGTCGGTCAAGACCGCCGGGGGCCGGTGGGCAAAAATGCCGCGCCGGGGCGTCAGTGTCGAGTACTCGCGATGAAGCCACCGCTCGGGTACCTCGACGGTGCCCTACGGTCGCCGCGGCGGACGTTGTCGCGCCCCCAGAATGGGACGGCACCTCGCCTTCCCGCTTTCTCGCAGACTCCGACTGCGCTGTGGCGGCACTCTCGGTTTTCACGACGACGAAGTATTCGTCGTCCATTGAGGAGACATAAAAGGAAGGCGTCAGAGGCCGGCCCCAAGGTCGATCGTACGTGGCGGACGCCTCTCTTGCGGTTCTCCAGAATTCGAACGCCAACCGAATCGCGCTTTTCAACTGCGAGACGGTCATCTCTTCCTGTGCACTTGTGAACCCACGAAAGCCCCCGGTCAGTTTCCACAGTTCAGCCACGTCGGCGTCGGAAGGCGGGAAGGGGACGAGTTCCGCAAGATGCTGCGTCAGCAAGCGTGCGCCCGACACGCCAGCGGCATGCTCTGTCGTTATGCGCACGCGACGGTCGGTCACATACCAAATGCGACAATCCCAAGATGCCACCAGCTGTTCCAGGACGGACCGCCCGTGGCGGTGCTGTGCAACGATATCAATGCTCTCATCCCGAAACTTTGCCATCCAACGAGCCGGCAATGCGTAGGGCACTGCCCGGTCGAGCATCGTGCGCACAGTTTCACGGACGGAGGAGGCGTCAAAAAATCCAAACCCTAGGGATGGATTGGTGATGGTGAAGCCCGCGAGAGCCGCTTCCTGGTCACGAAGCGTATGCGCCAAGACCCAGTGTCGAATGCTGCTCCGTAAATTGAGACACGCTTGCGCATCGTGATCAGCATCACGTTGTCGCGCACATCGGCCTCTTGCCTCGTCCGCCGCTGCCTCGTTAGGCACGTCCACTGTGACCCCGGGCGTCGTGACCTCCGTCGTATTTTGGGCCTGGGCGTTATTTTGCCGCCGACGAACGGCTTGCTGGGACACGGTCGCGTCATCTTCGACGACCATCGAAGTGCTTCGTTGGTGGCGCGGCGCGGCGTCGGAGCAACGTTTGAGGTAGCGCGACAGCGGCGCATCTGGCCACCGAAGCATGTAGTCGACAGTCTCTTCCGGAGTCATCGACTCCAGCGTCAGATTCTCGTCAGGGTCGACCGAGCGCTGCTCCCCCGGTTCCAGCGGACGGAACCGCCGGCCACGCATACAGTGTACTCGGCACGCAAAACTACTTCTAGCGGAGTGTCGTGAAAAAAGCTGCAATATCGCCGTTCTAGCTGACTTTCCGACCCCGTCGGCCGCAGGCGCCTTCATTGAAGATGGGTTCGCAGACTACGGTGTACAAAAAAATCACTACCAGCTGTTCAGCTGCGACCAGCCGCGATGCGAATACAAATCGCGCCGAGTCGGAGACGCGTGCCCTTTTCTGCCCTGCTCTCGCTCGGCTTGGCTGGCCAACCAACTCAACGGGTTGCGGCTCGTTTCCAGTCTCACCTTTGCGTCGGCTGCTGCCTTTTGCTCTTCGAGATCACTTTTTTGGGCAAGGACCGCGTCGCCTTCTCGGTAGAATTTCATTCCCTTACGCAAATGGGCATACGGTGAAGGACGGTCGAGGCCTACGTCGGACCGAAAGCTCGCGGGGCGGGACTCGACCGGGCCTTCGTCCGCCGGCACCGTCCAGTCAAAATCCACCAAGACACGAACGCGTTCGTCGGCCATCGCCTGGTCGATGGTGGCTGCCCACGGCAGTGGCCCACTCGTGGTGGACGTCGGTGGCGGGCCGGCTCGGTCGTAAGGGGGGTCCCACGGCCGGCTCGACGCAGGGGCCGTCACGTGGCAGCGCTCAAACGGGGCCTGCATGGACAGCGGTCGTTTCCAATTTTCGACATCATCGCCAACTGATTCCTGTGTGACTGTTGGGCTCTCCAACTTGGCGACGGGTCGCCGAATCATGCCGAAGTTGAGGGGAGAGGCGACAAATTCGACTGCCTTTGGCGGACCGAAGCGCTTCGGCTCGAATTTGTTCCACAAGGATGACGCCGCAGCTGCATTGTTGATGCCGTGTCTTATCGCTTGTTCGTGAGATGCGGCTGGACTGCCAGTGTGTGACCAGGCCTTGGACGTAACAAAGTCGGTGCGACTGACCGGCAACATGTTGAGCGGCGGCGGGGTGTGTCGCGTCGCGCGAGGATCACCACCCCGGTCGAACCCAGCAACAGCGGACGGTGACCCATCTGATGTGCCCGATGACGACGGGGGTTTTCGCATGAGTAATGCTTCGTCATCCCAAGGCGCCCACGCCTGCGACTTGCTGCTCACTTGCTTCGGTTGTGGCGACGGCGCCGATGGCGCTTTGTTGCGCTCTTCGCTGGGTAAGTTTTTCGCCCGCGCAGCGCCGGCGAAACTTGTGAGCGGCGTTTGTGCCTCCGCGACCATCCCCTCATCGTATGGGCCTTCGTCCACCGTGACGCATGGACGACGCTGCATCTGATTGAAAAATCGGGACATCACTTTCCCCCCCTCTCCCTGTCGGTCCACGAAAAATTGAAGTCCTTTTCAGGGTGTGTGTGGGGAAACTCTGGCAATGACAGACGTGTCACAATCATCACTGAGATCAGATTGCATCATTGGGCCAGCGTCATTGACAGTTGGCTTTGCCCAAGCGAGTTCACACTATTTCAGATGCCTTCGGCGGTGATCGCGGGAACATCCAGAATGGTTGCTTCCGTGCGGATTCCGGCTTTCCTGAGTGATACTTGCGACCGGTACGGGATGATCGTGCGGTCAGGGAGCACCATGTCGGGGTCCTCCGTGACCGAGACGAGCAACAAACAGCTTCGTTTCGTTCGCCACGCGTAATAGCCTTTGGATTTGATATCGATTTGCTTGTCTCGACTGCCCATGGCGACGTGCGTTCTGGTGACTCGCAGCTTGTCCTTATCAAGCCCTTTCGCTTCCGCCCCTTGCAGCAGTTTCTCAAACGCACGATAAAGAACCAAGTGGCCCTTGCGGAGGCCAAACTTGCATTGCGCCATCGCTTCCCGCAGGCTGAGGCCCTGGACCACGGCGCAGGAAATTTCCATCTTCTTCCAAGGGTACGGCACGCCCTTCATGATGATCGTGAGCTGTGGCAGGCTCTCTTGTATTTGCCTCAGCTCGTTATTGAGGCGTTCAGAATAGAGCTTGTAGTTGACCTTGAGGGATTCGCCCTCTTCTTCCACAATCCACCATCGGTCTTCGAACCCTCGTTTGCTGTCCACCACACGCTCCCAGCGCGAGAAAAAAGCTAAGTTTTTTACGCTTTGGAAACGGTACTTGTAGAAATCGCGGTCGAGCAGCATGCGAGGCGTGTCGACGAAGTAGTTCATGGCAAAGGGTTTTGCCTGAAACCAGCGCGACTTGTACCAAATGTCATGTCTCGTATGGAGCTTGTCGAGTTTGATGCGAGAACCGATGGCACCTCGACCGGGATAGTTCAGCGCGCCGCCGGGATGCACGTTAAACGCCGGGGCGGGGCGTGTCGACCAAGCCACGCCGCTTCCCTCGCTGAGCAACCACGCGGTGCGGTGCATGGATTACGAGGAAAAACAACGAAAGGGTGCCGCCGCTGTGCGGGAAGTCAAAACCCTTTCAGTCAGCGCTTCCATATGATGTATTTTACGTGTTGATGGCAATCTTTTTTTCATGGGCATTGAAAGGGCGGGACGTCCTCACCCCCACGCGTCAACCAAGGGGCGGTACAGCAGCACAAGTGCGCGGGGAAGAGAGCTGAAAAAAAAGCGAACGGACATACCATTCACCCATGGAGGGAACAGGCGAGGAAAACAAAAGCCTTTTGGCGCCTCTCACTCTCCAGCATGGACAAAGACGATTCCCCTTCGCGGCGGGTTCGGGATGGGGAAGGAAGGAAGGAAGGGGGCGACTTGTTGACAGGGAGGGCCGAGGGACGGAAACGGAATCTTTGCTGCGGCTATGTTCGACGCAAGGAAGGGTAAGGGAAAATTGTTCGTCGTTTTGCCTTGCGCTTTTCTCGTCGTGCGATCGCACAGCCCAAAATCGGTATCGACATTGGGGTACTACTAAAGCTGCAGAGGGCATCGTGGAAACCTGCTTGTAAATGGGGGAGGCAGTGAAAGTGGACGAGAAACAAAAGAGGAAGGCAGACAGGGAATGCGGAGAGAGGTCGTGGACAAAAGGGGACGACATCCGAACGCCGCGGTCGCGTGAAGCGACAAGAAGCGGGAGCCACGACGATGAAAAGCAATGGGATCGTGTGGGGAAGGAAGGAAGGAAGGGACAAATAGACAAAGGGAAACTCAGGTGTGCCTGGAGGGAAGAATCGCGCAGCTACCAATCCGGTTAAAACTGTCACAAAGGCCTTGGGAAAAAGAAAACTATGGGGGATTCAGTTGCGAAACGCAGCCGAACTCCGCGGAGGAAAACTGGCAAAGGGAAGGAAGTAACTTGAGGGGGGTGCGATCGGCGGCAGAGTTGTGTCCCACTGTGTCGACGCCAGCATCCGTCGTCATCGTCGTCGTCCGCTCGGGGAAAGACGTTTGCAAAAACTTGCCTACCCGCCGTTTTGGTTGATGGGGTTTTTTATTATTACGTATCTGCGTTCTTCGCGGGTGGGGGCACAGGGGGTACGCCACCACCGGGCGGCCCTGCCATCGACGCCGCCAAGGTCATGCCATGGTCATCCTCATCGGATAGGTGGTTGGAAAGCGTTTGCGCGGCGTCGTCCGCTTGGAAGCGAGCCATGAATGGATGCGCCATGATGTAATCCAGTGTGGGACGTTGTGCCGGGTCGACGGAGAGCATGGAGAGAATGAGCTGTTTGGTTTCCGGCGCGACGTCAGGAGGAAAACGGGAAATTTGCCCCCCGGAAATGCGACGCTGAAGTTCGTTGAAGGACAAATCGCCTCCTCCAAACGGAAACCGGCCTGAGAGCATTACAAAGAGCAAACAGCCGAGCGACCAAATGTCGGCCTTGAAGGCGTCGTAATTGTCTTGTGCCAAAACCTCTGGTGCCGCGTACTGCAGCGTGCCCGTAAGGGTCTTGGCCATCTCGTTCGGTTCCGCTTGGAGGCGGCTTTGACGATGCACTCGAGACAAGCCAAAGTCACTGATTTTAACCTCGTCGTTAGTGGAAATCAGGATGTTGTCAGGCTTCAAATCGCGATGGGTGACGCCAAGTTGATGGCATTGATTCAGACCCGCTACGATTTGGCTAAAGTACTTCGCACACACCGGCTCCGGCATACCATCCCGGTAGTCGTTCATCTTGCTGACGAGGTCGCCGCCCATCACGGCCTCGAGAATCAAATAGTAATTGTTCTTTGTTTCTAGGATTTCCTTCATCATCACGACGTTGCGATGCACGATTCGCCGGAGGACGGTTGACTCGGTTGCCACGAGTTGTCGGACTTCACGATTGTTCTTGGAGACAATTTTGGCCACCCATTCTGTTTGGGTTGGGTCGTGAACGCAGAAACGAATTTGGCTGTGTGCGCCGTGCCCTATGGTATCCTTCAAGCTGTAGTCGCCAACACGGTGAATGTGTCGCGGCACGCCCGGGCCAGGCGGGGCCGCGGCGCCATTAGCATCGCCGCCGGCGCCCTGCCGATGGGTCGGGGACGCAGGATCCTCCGGTGGTTGAGACATATTGGTTTGGAAGTTGGGAAAAGGGGGTAAAAGCTCAACGTATTGCAGCGGGGTGGGGAGGAAGCGCTGCCCACGGATTGCGAGGGGGGAAAGAAAAGCGGCCAAGTGGCGCAGTGCGTACGGCAGCCGTCAACGGTTCGTCGGGGGTGATTTTTTTCCAACTCAGGAAAGTCATTTCGATTCAAAAACACATGACACGGAGTACAAGTCAGCCAGGTGCGGAGAGGGAACTCGCAAGCAAACGGCGATCGGCTGTCAGCGCGTAGCTTTCGTCGTCGCGTCCGTTCGTCGAGTCGATGATGTTAGTCCCCGTTGAGCGCGTTCCGTCCACTCGGCGGCGTTTTGCATGTAACGCGAAGGCGCTGCGGCGGAGCGGCTGCGCACGGGGTTGGCATGAGAAGGTTGGCGGATGTTGACTGCCTTCCACAGTTCGATTTTCTTCCTGGCTAACGTATTCTCCACCGCGCGAGCGGCGCGGTATCTGGCCGCGCTTTCCACCCCCTCGGCCTTGACGCTTGACGGAATGTCGACCAGTGATTTGACGAGCTCTCGCTCGAGGAAGCGCCCCGCACTGCCGTAGAGGAGCACGAACAGTACTTTGGCGACGCCGCGCACACGCCCGTCGCTCAGCAACGGCATCGTCTCCAGCTTCGATGGAATCCCGTTCGCCAGCAACAAATCCTGCGGTAACGGGTGCTCTGTCTCGGCGGAAAGGCCGGGACCGAGAGATGCAACGTCATCGAGCTCGAGAACGTTCGCGCATTGCGCGTCGCTGACGACACAGCGGTCGAGCAGCATGCGGACTGCCGTTCCTTTCTGGATGGGGTGCACCGCCACGGGGTCCCCGATGCCTCTCTTCTGTGGGGAGTCACCGATTTCCTTCCCCATTAGCGATGCATTCGTGCGTGATTTATTCGCGACTGAATTCATCTGGAGCCGTTGAGCCGACATGGTGCGCCGACTCTCCGAGAAAACCGATCGAGAAATGTTGTGTGTGCGTGCAGTGGACGTGGTCGAGACGTTGTCACTTCGAGCAACTGACCTTGCTGTTGACGGCTCCTCAGTATTCGCGGAGACGGGCGCGCACGGGTCGCGGTGATTCAAAAGCGACGGTGCTTGGCCCGTGTCTGGAAACAGACGCAGGCCGGCGCGACGCGTGGATTGGCTTGCGGCGGGTGCAGGAACCACAACAGTCATGGTCTGGGCAGGGTCGTAAAGAGTCGTGCCGACGCCTGCGGACGACCTGCTGAAGCTGCGTGACCGGTAGCGTTGATACGGTGGTGCGACGCAATCAAGCTTGTTGATAGAAGCACGGCGCTCCTTCGATGACGAGCGGCTCAGCTTGTCGTTACGGGCGACCTCTAATGGCTTGGTCTCAATCAAAGCGATTTCGGTTAACACCGCTTCCAGCACTGGACGCTCCCTAGGTCGGCCGACAACCTGACGGCAATTCGACTTTTCTCGCGGGTCGGTCACCACGGCTTGTTCAACTGGAATCGGTGGCGTTTCGATCAATCCACTAAGTGCCGGAAACAGCAACGACGTGGCATTATCCGTGGGAGTATGCGGGTGAAGCGCTGTTTCGGCGTCGAAAACGACGCCACCCATTTTCTTGATCCCTCGATTTCGCATCGCGGCCTCCGACAGGGCCAAGCGATCGGACGCGCTAAATTCGTTACCCACGAGCAAAATGCGGCAGCAGAACGACTGTTGCGATAACACCACCTCCAGGCGGCGGATGGCGGACCGCGACGAGGTCTTCCCCATCGCGCAATAGGAAACGTCCAGCAGCTCCAGAGATGGGATGCTCTTGATGGCTTCCGCCACAACGTCTGCGGACATCCTGTGGTTGTACCGCAACACCAGTTGCTTGACCGAGAGGTGCGCGGGTCGTGCGCGGAGCAACGACAGGCAATCGCACACGCCCTCGGACGTCAAGCCGCACAGGCTGAGGTCCAACCGCTTTAGCGTTTTCGCGCGGGAAAGCGCAATGGACCGACAGAGTGGCAGGGCACCCCCATCGCCGATGAAGCACATGCCCAGATCAAGCGTGGTGACGAAATGGTCTGCGGTCGCAAATCCGCACAGCCTCCGCACCGCACCGACGGTAAGTTGATTCCCGCGAAGCGAAAAGGTCGATCGCGGCGTGGTTACTAAGTCACGCAGCAACGCCTCGATGTCGTCATGATCCAGCAGCAGGTCGTCAAGGGGGTCCGCTGCGGCAGTGAATACTTTCACCGTACGACCCGCGGAGACGGATGTGTTGGTCATCGAGCGGAGAGAGACAAAGAGCGAGAACGACTAGTAGGGGGTTGAATGCGAGGAAAGCGTTGTAGGAAACGGCGTAATCGCGACTTGGCCACATCAGCGACGCAGTGGAGAAAGTGAGATAGAGACAGAAAGAGTGAGAGAAAGATAGGGAACGGGGGGCAAAGCAAACTTGCGTGGTGGAACGACGCGTCATTCCCCCAGCGTCGTTCGGAACGACGCTCACGCAAGGTGCAGGCCCACGCACACACAGCTCGCGGGTTGTCGCGGTATGAACGTTTAAGCGATGCGTGCTTTGTTGACTGCGTGGCACGCCGTGCAGCGGAACGTGACCTCGGGCACGCCGACGTCGACCACCACGGCGTTGACCTGAGGGCACTGGCCGCAACGAAACTGGCGAGTGATCGCGGCGGTTTGGCTTTGCATAACGGCCGCTTGGATGGGCATGCCCTGTGGCACGGGGGGCTGCGCGCCGCCTTGAGGCGGTTGCGTCGGCATCTGTTGAACAATGTGGACGGGAGGCTGCGGGCCCGTGGCGATGAGCCGAGGACTGGGTAAGGCGCCGTGGCAAGACCCACAAAGAAACGCCCCTGCGTTGCCCGTCGGGAGCAAATTGGTGGCTCCACACGTCGGGCATGGCACCGATTCCGTCGTGTTCGGCAGCACGGTGTGGACTGGGGGCGGTACCTGAGGGCGGCCCGCGCCGGGCATCAACAGTCCCTGTTGACGACGAATTTTGGCCGCCTGTGCCTGCCGGAATGCCAGGTATTGCGGCATGGCGTTGGGGTCGAAAGGCGGCAGCAATCGCTGGCATCCCCCGCAGAGATGCCTCAGGGCTAGCTTGGTGGGGTGGATATTGTTGATCGTGTCGCACGTCGCGCACGGCATCTGGGGAGTGGCGGCGGACCCCGCTGATGGTGGAGCGTGGCCCACGGTTGAGGATGTCGTCGTCGTCGGCGGCGGCGGCAAAGGCGCCTGCGGAGACCCTTCCTGCGACAGCTGCCGCGCGAATTCCTCGTCGCGCCTCTCCTGATCGAGTTCCTCCGCGGACTTCTGCCGATGTTCCTCCGTCGACATTGTTTGTTTTGCTCTGAGTGCGGGGGTGTGCAGCACAAAGCTGAGGGAGTCACGACCGACAAGGTTTCGTTTTGAAAACTTGGAAACCCTCATTCAGCATTGGCCATCGTGGATGTCCACTTGGGAGAAGGGAAACGATCAAGGCTGCTGAGTCATCATCGAAACGAGAAAGTTTCTCGCCTCATCGGTGAAGGGGGGCCGCACGCTTGCTGACACCGACGAAACCGAAGCTAGCAATTTCAACCGACGTTTCAAGCTTTCGATGTCGCAATAACGTGCCGCGGAGGCAAACATCGGTACGGCGGTCTCTCGTTCCCACTCGCGGGCTTCGACTAGCCAGCGACGCGCGACCGATGCCGCAACTTGAACAGCCGCTGAAACGCGAAGGCCGCGTAGTACGCTCGGAGGCAGTGACGCAACCGCATCTGCGATGTCGGGGTCGTTATCACGATCACGGGCCTGGTCAAGCGCAACGTTCAAGGAGGTCAGCCAATCGTCCGCCGCACGCATCAACGCGTCATACCGCGGCACACCAAGCGTCACGCGCGACACACATACGGTCAAGCGGGGCCCCGATTCCGCCATCTCGACAAGGTCGGTTTGCACACTGTCAGGAACGTGAACGGCGGACAGTACGTCGCGAAGTCGTCCTCTGAGAAAGGTTGATTCCTCCAACGCTCTTTGGACGACATCGTTCGCATCCGGTCGTCTGACCCAGGCGTGCAACCAGGCTTCCAGCACCAGCACAGTGCCCTCACACCGCCGCAAGCGTCGACCGCCACCGCGAATTTGCACCTCAAATTCATCCGCAGGATCGTATTCACAGCGCGCCCATTCGCCTTGTATGGAGCGACAATGAATGCCAATGAGTCGGTCGATTTCATCCTCACGCCGTAGCACTCTCTCCAGCTCCCCTCGGAGTGCTACAAACTGCATCACGGTATCTTGCGTTTCGGGCGCGTCGAGCCACGTGCCGATGCCGCATGGCATGGCGATGCCAGTATCTCGAAACGCACTCCGCAGCACGGCTTTGATTTCCCGCAACGCCACTCGACGTTCATAAGCGACTAGCGGTGTTTCTTTCCCCTCGAGCAACGATGTGGCGCGTCGGATGAGGGCGCCGGAATCGTCCGCACTCGCGTGGCGGAAAGCATCATCAGCATCGTCGTACTCATCGTCGTCTCTCTGCTCCAGGTCCCGGCCTTCCTCTTCGTCCTGATCGACGCCTCGGCGGTTCCGCCGTTTGGCTCGACGTCCATCCAACCATCGCTCAACGCGTTTTTTGTGTTTGTCGGGAGGGCCACCATTCGTTGTGACACAGTCGTTCCCTGACGACGACGATGAGTCAAGTGAATCATCAGCTTCAGTTCCCTGGAACATTTTGGAGATACGGAAAGGTTTGACTGTCAGGCTTAGGCGCAAGGCAATCACAGATCACCCGAAACGAGCACGTCGCCCGAACAACCCCAGGCGCGTCACCGCGTGAGCATTTTGTGCTCTCTTTTTTGAAAATTCGGTCAATTCTTCAAAAAAATAGTGGTGTACGGAGGGTTGTGGATAACGTGAAACGAGTTTGGCGCGCTCGCAACCAAGCCGTTTAACCCGCTTGCACCAAAACATCCCGTGACCGCTTGCCTTAACGCGGGTGTCAGCGCGTTGTGGAGGTGGCCGATGTCGATGCCCCTGACCGGCACGCAGGACATCACTTCTTTGATGACTTCCTCACGGGAAAGCTGCACTTGACTTCCCCCAGCGGTCGATTCTTGCTTTGCTTTTGCAATACTGTATTTTCCTGGAGAGACCTCTCGGCATACAAACAGCTCGGGATGTGCTTGAATGACCGATACCAACCGAGGAGGGAGCACGGCTCGCATCGCTGGACTACTGCTTTCCACGAAATGTGACAACGACACCATTTGGTCGTCCGGCGTCAGGTAGTGGAATATCAGGGCTAGATCCGCAACCACATGATAAGGATTCTCCTCTAGTTGCACCGTGGAGCTCTGAGTGTTGGACGTCGGTTCGACATCCGTTTCGGACGAAGGGTCTGATGGATTCTGTCTCTTGACGAAGTACTCCCCGACTTTGAAGACCGCTGGGTGGGCTTTAAGCATCGTGATCATGCCGTCAAACCCGCCCACGGCTCGCTTTTCGTCGTCGGAAAGGCGCACGTAGAGAAAGTGTGTCCGGTCCCATTGACAGCACGTGAGCGTCATCATCGTGCAGAGTGACTTCAAACTACTCGCGCCGCTGATGTCGGCTTGAAACGCAGCCCCCCAGGTTGCGGCATCCACGCCAGTCTTTTTTCGAATCAAAATGGTTTTCTCGCCCGCCGTCGTTTGCACATCGATTCGCTCAATTTGTGTCTCGATGTACGGTAAACTGGCGATTATGTCTTCGGCAGTGATGCTTTTTTTCGACGAACGGCGTAAAATTTGGGCGATTGGAACTGGGTAGCCCGGGGTGACGCGAAGAACGAGCTTGATAACGGCATCCATGGCGGCGGAGAGGGCGCTGACCTGTTCGGTCATACCAGGAACCGCCCGGGTGGCCGAGACGATGGCTTCCGCCTTTCCTCGTTCGCGACTGGCGGTAAACTCTTGCAGCTGTTGAATGACACTGCCTTTGGTTGCCATCTCCGCCATTTTCTTCGCCAGCAGATCTTCGGCTTGTTGCTTGGTCAGTTTGTGGGCATCGGGATGCAGTACAATAGATCGCCTGACCTCCAGCGTGCCGCTGACCATGCGCACTTCAAAGTATCGAGGCTGCCGCTCGAACCACAACACGATAGACGAGATACGCACATGTTTCTTCCTGACCTCCTTGGGAACGTTGATGTCGCCGATGGACACCCAGTGCATGGGAACAAACTTCAGCATTTCATAAATGTCCTCGGTTGTGGGCACGTTGGGGGCAGCTCCCCACCCGCCGAAGTCGGAGGAAGTCGCACTGCCTTTCGGATCGGCGGCCTTTGGCGTTTGTGGAGTCGCAGGCTTTGGCTTCGACACGGTGCCAGTCACGAAGGGTGGCGCTGTCACGTGATCCGGGCGGCGGAGGCAAATGCAGCCCTTCGTGAGCCAAAAGTACTTTTCGCTCGCGGTCGCGTATGCCAAAAGGTCGGTATATTTGACGTCAGTGGCACCTCGATAGACAAGACTGAATATTTCGTTCAATGAGTAGTACGTGTCGGGAGTGGGGCACAGGGCGATGATGCGTTGCCTCAAGACGTAGTTGGGATCTTTCTTCTTCTCCACGTCGTCGTCTGCTTGAGTAGGTGCTGCGGGAGTCGTCGGCTCGGTCACGTTCGGCAGGATCGCCTGCTCCGTTTTTGTGTTTAGACCTACTGTCGGTGTCCCGCTTTCAACAACTGTCGCGGGTGTTAGTGGCTCCGGAGGGTCGACGGCACTCGGGACTACATTGTCCTGCGTCGAAACAGTGGGCACTGCCGAATCGGCTTCGGCTGATGGTTGTGCGGCGGGGAGACGCTTAGGCACTGCTGGGACGGGCTCAGGCATCAAAGTGGCCACGGCGGCTGGGGGGGCAGCGAAAACTAGTTTGGGTGGCGCCGATGCTTTTGGCCCGCCACCAACCGATTCGTCGGAAACGACAACGACGCGTGGGCCCCTATCCGCCGGGGCTTGCATCGCGGCAGCCTTGGCTGCGAGTGACGCATCCCTGATGACAACAACTTTCTCGCTGCCGCCTGTCTCGATGGACAGTCCAGGACAGCTTCGCACGAACCCCTCCAATCCCTTGCCACTCTTGAAAATGGCGACCTTGGTGTTCGTCGTGACGGAATGAATGATCTTGCTCAGCGGCAGTCGGCCACCATTCCGATGCACATGAAACGCGATTTCGTTAATGGGAGCGTCCTTGTCCTGCGGTGGGGCCACCGGTGGCGATGTTGAGGTTGATGGTTTCTTGACTCCAAAGGCCGATTGCAGATACCGGGACGAGTCCGTCGACTGATGTCTGCTGACGACGGCGCGTCGTGTGCTACTGGCGCTCGGCGTGGCGTCTATGCGAGTGCTGAGTACTGTCCCGCTTCCCAGCAGAATTGATGACACACGCGCCACGCGATGGCGCAGACTCCACATTTGCGCACCGAGCGTGTCTACGGTCGGACTCTGTGTGGGTAGGGAGGCATCACCGGTGGCCGGAAAAAGAAATCATCTGCCGCGGTGCATACGTTCAGCTGGAATCGTGGATGAAATTGTCATTGTGACTCGGATGCCCCGGCTCCCCCTCTCCACTCTGATGTCGCGCTTTTTCTCTTCAGTTGACGGTGACTTCAACGCCGGCTTGTAGCTTCGTGTCAGACGACGTTTCGTCCGCTGCCGTCGACTCACTTTGCTTGGCGAGCTCGGCGTCGGCCTCCTCTTGCTCCTTCTGGCGGCGGAACTCCTTCTCTCGCGCTGACGCTTCGGCGAAAACCATTTCCACGTCCACTTGTTCTTCGACGGTATCGATTTCGTGCAGAATATCACCGGCCTTGAACTGAAAGCCATCCAAAATGACGCCACATTCCAAGCCCGCTTCGACGCTGGGTATGATTTCCTTGAAGCGTCTCAACTCCTTGATGCGCCCTTCGTAAACCTTGGCTGCTTCCTCGCCTTTCTTCGAGCTTCGCAGCACACGGAGTGACGTTGTATCTGCGTGGAGGACGCCTGTTTGGACCATCAAACCAGCGGCATTTCCTCCATTCGCTTGCGACGCTCGGAACACCTGCTGGCATACCGCCGTGCATCGCACCACCTCTTTCATGTTCTTTGGCATTTGTGCGACGAGCTGCTCCTTCAGCCACTGTATGCCGTGATAGACCACTTTGAATTCGTGAAGGTGGACGTGGTGGGGCAATTCCACGTGATTGCGATGGGTCACATCACCAAAAACCAAGATCGCCCCCTTGTAGCCGGGTGCGGAAACCGTCAAAATGTCACTGTCGTCGATGCCACCGACCTCTGCCGACCGGAGAGATAGGTGGACGGACTCGAGTGCGGGCAGCTCGTAGATGAGCGATAAGAGTGCTTGCAACTGACCGAACGTGCCGGCCTTGATCACGAGCGTATATTCGGTCATGTGACGCATGCGACGGATGTTGTTGTCAGGCTTGCGATCAAAGATCTTTCCCTCCATTTCTTCCTTGACTTGCTGCAGCCAGCGCTCACGTTGGCCTTCGGTTTTGTACACGCGGCGCATCAGCTCGTTGAATCGCTCGCCATGGAGTAGCGACGCAAGTTGCATCAACACGACCCCCGGCTTTGGCAGCATTTTGAAGCCGCCGATCATCACGGGATCGCATGCGCGCGCTTCCTTCAGCGGTCGTCCCAGCTCGTCCGTCAATGTGGTGATTTGGGCGTAGGTCATGCCCGCCGCTAGCACCATTCCCGGTTTGAGAGTACCGCACCGGACCACACCGCACACCTCCTTCACCGTCGGCGAACGACTGTCAATTACGGTGACCTCTGCGCGACACGGCAACGGCGTCATCAATTCCGACATCGCGGCTTGCAGCTGAATTGCTTCGAGAAGTTGAGGAATGCCCGTGCCGTCAACCGCGGAGATGGCAACGAATTGAACGTCGCCGCCATCGTCTTCCAGTTCCACGCCGAGACCTTTCAAGTCCTTCTTCAACGGCTCAATATCCGGTTGCCGGTCAACCTTGTTTGCCGCAATGATCAGAGGGAGTCGCATTTCCTTGGTCAGCTGCAACACTTCGATGGTCTGGGGTTGCACGCCGTCGACCAAGGAAATGACAAGCACGACCACATCCGTGGCCGACGCGCCTGCCTTTCGCATTTCCTTAAACGCCTGATGCCCTGGGGTATCAATGAACGTGATGGTGGAGTCCGGCTCGTCGTTTGACGCACCTCCTGTGCCACACGCGACCTTAAAAGCTCCGACCGATTGTGTAATGCCACCCACTTCGTGAGCCGCTACGTTCGTCTTCCTCAAAAAATCCAGGAGGGTCGTCTTGCCATGATCGACGTGTCCCATGATCGTTACGACGCACGGTCGCGGAACCCATTTCAGCTTGGACGCGGTGAATTTCACGTCGTGTTCTTTGATGCCGCCGCTTTTGTACACCCCTTCCGCGATGGAAAGGGGATTGTTAAAATTTACGGGTGTGACGAACCAGCCCCGCAGGGGGTGGTTTTCGAGTTCTTCCGCCATATCTTCAGCAGGTTGCCGGCGTGGAATTTGCAACGGGTTCACCTTGTGTTTTTCACGCCGCGTGACAAAGCGGACGCATCTAGGATCGTCGGGGCCAACCCACAGCGCACCGGCGCGCGAAGGAATAAAGACAGCATCCTTGGCGAATTCCTCCCAGTCGGTGACTTCGCTAAGTCCCAGGTCTCGTCGATCCTGCTGGATCTTCGCCTTTACGTAGTGAGGCATCGTGGCTGGGTTAAGCTTCTTGAAGTTGTTTTTAGACGTGTAGCGGTCGACAACGTCCCCTTCGATCACGGCCCTGGCGACACCTGGTGTGCTCTGCGACTGACACCGCCACGTCGTCCACTGGCAATGGCTCGAGAATCCGCTGCCTAAGACCGCCGTTCGGCAGCCGTGTTCGAATATGGGTCTCAAACGATGCATCGTCGAATGTTGTGGTGTGCTTCTCGCGCTGTGACAACAACGAAAGCAAATGCATTCGAAGCGATGGATGCTCGGTAAGAAACAAGAAGAACCCTCTCTTGAAAGAACATGTGACTGTACACGTTGGAACACAAGAGCGGGGGACTGGAGGGGGTGAACGTCTCACTTGGGAGCCGCATGCGTTCCCGGGTTGGCTGGCGACAGCAACAACTGCTTTATTTGTTGCAGTTCGCTAACCACGGCGTCTCGAGTTTTCTTTTCTTGTTCCAATCGTTGCTCTAGAAGCGCAAGGCGTTCGTTGAATTCGGTCATTCCCGTGACCGCGACTGACGAGTATCCACGGTGGCTCACGGACGTCGACGTGAACACCGAGGAACCAGTGAGCGAGCTGCGGGACCCTCCAGCTTTTTTACCTCTTCTCGCCTCGTCGGGCACGAGCGACGAGCCAACAGGTGCAGCGGGGTCGATGGTTTTCCGCCAACGTTCGACAAGAGATTTGGAACCATCAGCCGTCCGAATCGACGATGCCACGGACGCGTTCGATCCTTTGCTGCTGCGGCGCTCTCCGGTGCGATCCGTGTTCCCGTGAACGGAGGGCAGTTTAGTCGCTTGTTGCTTCACCTCCGCTTCTTGTCGGCGTTTCGCTTCGTAAAACCGCTGCATGACCTCGGTGTGCTCTAACACGGCGCGGTCTTCCGCTTTCACTCGCTCGGACCATGCTCGCTCGCTGAATGTGGACATGCCCTCGGAGGTAAGCTTGTGACGAGAATCTGAGAGAAATCCGAGTGTGGACAAACAGTGTTGGACAAACAGCAACAAGGCTCCTCGAACACCAAGAGCTGTCAGATCTCGCTCGTCGTTCGATTATCGGCGGACGCCACGGAAACAAATGGAAGACGGATGAAAATCACCTCTCAATTCCGTTCGCTACTGTTGGGATCGAAGCAAGCGTTAACCTGTTCGATGATTTCGTCGGAGAAGCGCATACGTGTCCGAATTAGTCGTCTCTGTCTCACGAAAGACGTCATATCTGGCTTTGTCTTCACTGCGCGGCAGGGATACTGAAAAAATTTGCCAGGATAAATCCACCCGTCACCGTCGACGGTGTCGTCGATCTCACCACGCGCGGAGGAATCGTCGACCCCAGCGGAACGTTGCGCGACAAAATCACCTCCCTGCGCTTCCAACGGGGCCGGATTCCACTGTTCCATCCACATCCATTTGGAGTTAGGCAACTGAAACGCTTCTTGCAAATCGGCGGATGACACGGCACAGTCAATCGCCGAGCCATGAGAGTTTTCAAGACAAAACCGACCGTGAAAATCGATCACGAGCAGGTTGTCGGCCGAAAACACACCAAACGGGGGCCGACGCTGGTTCTCCCAACACTTCTCGATCATGAAATGGTCCGCTAGAATACGAGACGCGTCGAGGTTCACAACGAATTCGTCTGTCAATGACTTTGCCTTCGTTTCCGCGTCTAGCGCACACTGAAATCGACTTTCTCGCACCAAGACATTCGGACTTCGGCATTTGGGGCATAACACGAGGAACGGGATGTTGGGATCAGGTCGAATATATCCCGTCGGCAAGACGAATTGCACCCTAAGTTTTTCGTCGATCTTGCTGAGGAGGCCGGACGACTGTTGCCGTTGGCCTTGGAATACGCGTCTTCGCTCCGCACTTTGCTCGACGATGACTTTTGCAATGCATTCCGGGCAGTATCGGTGGATGGGGTCGGCCGCGGGTCGGTCGTCATCGCGAGCCCTCATGGCGTCAGGGTGGCAATCAAACTGACTGATTTGAAAGCTCATTTTGGTACATCGAGTGCAAGGACTACGACCGTCGGTTTCATCGCGCTTCGTTTTCGCCGTCACGTGGGTGATCGCCTGGTACAGACTGCGCAGTTCGAAGCGAATGTGGTCTTTCCAACTTCGTGTGCCGGAACGGCTTTTTGTTCGCTCATCGCGATTCCAAAACCGAGTGGTATCAACGGGTTCCTCCATTTGTAGGGTTCTCTCTAAAGACGAGTTCACTACGTGATGGGAAGGAAGGGGGAATGATTCACGAACACACCATCATGGGGCATGTCACTGGAACGATGCGTTACCTCAAGAAGCAAATGCACGATTCCTCTTTCGATCGACGTTGCGATGGAGTAAGGACAACAGGTTCATGGTTTGCATCGATGGCACCGCGCTTTTCCGGTTGCGTCATCCTTGAAAAACTCGCGAGTGATGCCAAGCCCGCACTTGCAGCACTTGAAGCAAGTGAGGTGAAACGTGCCAAATCCGGGTACTTCTTTCTTTTGTCCACGAATAACCTCTCCGCAATGTGAACACGGGAGTCCTTCGGCAAATTCGGCTGCTGCTTCTTTCGTTTGTTGGGCACCGTGCATGCAGGCAAGGTGAACCGGACGGCCATGCGCAACAGCGTACTTGGCTTGGCCGATGGGCTTCTTGCAATCGTCGCACATGATGCAATTGAGGTGAAATACCTTCCCTTCATCACCAGGGTCGGTCGTCTTCAGCTTGAAGCAATCTGAACCCGGTGGAATGACTCCGCTACATTTTCCACAAAGATCTTGCGCCCGGGGAGGCGCAGCGGGGGTGGCGGGAATACATGCCGCGTGACAGATCTGGCCATTGTGTTCTGCAAATTTGGACGCGGGAAACGGCTTTTTGCAGTAGAAGCAAACGAAGCAACCGACGTGGTACTCCTTTCCGTTTGCCACCTCATAGTCGCCGTAGCCCATCGGTTTGCCGCACCCCGTGCAAGACGCGTCGGCCATGAAATGAATAACCGAGACAGTTTCGGCGAGACTGGGGAAAGGAATGGAGCAACGCAGGCACATTGCGCTTTGTTGTTGGGTATTGGCGGCGGGAACAATCGTGGGCGATATTTTGTTTTTAGGATTGATTTAGCTGCCAGACTTTGACAATGCCATCAAGCCCCCCGGTAGCGACGATTCGAGGGCAGCGAAACCCCTCCGCGTCGTCATCCTGCCTGCCATCGGTTGTCATGGCCATGATTTCAGTCTCATGCACGGCGTTCCTTGAGATTGCCTCACCCGTCAATGTATTCCAAATCATCAGATGATGGTCGTCGGAGACCGTAAGGAGGCGCTCATGATCGAGGCACGCCAAGCCGCGAATAAAGTCAGTATGCCCGACCAGGGCCATTGCTTCCGGAGCTCCCGCAGGATCGTCGGCGTAAGCACTGACATCGGCGACGATCCCTCTCGATTTATTCCAGGGAATACAAAAGACAGCTTCTGCTGCCGCGCAAAACAGCATGGAATCAAATCGCAGAATGTGGTTGACCGGTCGATTGATTTCGTCAAACGACGAAATGAGTCGATCGGTGGCTGCTGCGCCGGCTTCGTCGACGTCTCCTTCGGTGGCTTCCCCTGGAACGTCGAAGTGATCCGGGACACCTGAAGTCGCCCGCCCCTCGGAACTCGAAGCTAGCCATGATCGCACACCGCCTTCCTCGCTGGCGGTGATGATCACCTCGGTGCCTCCCTGCAATGTTGTCACGATCAGATCGTTAACCGTTTGGGGAGCTGCCATGAAACGATCGCAGGCGTCACTTAGCGTGAACGTTGTGCCACCACCAAACTCGTGGCAGTAGACCAGACCATCATCACATGCGGAAACAAGGGTTCTTCCGTTGTTATTCACCCGGCAGCAATTTACGCCGTCCGCAAAGCCTCGCCAGGCTCGAATCGTCGCTTGCCGGCGACGATCCCACAAGCGCACTGTTCGGTCATCGCTGGAGGTGAAAATGTAGTTAGAATCGCTCGAGAGAAACGAAACGAAGTTCACGGTCTCTCGGTGACCCGCCAAAATTCCGCATGGGCTAGCCGGGGCTCTCACATCCCAGATGGATGCGGTGTTGTCGTCCGACGAGCAGCAAAGCAAGTCGCCCGACTCGTTCATGCCAAGCGAAGTGATCCCCCCACCATCGTGAGGCGACGGAAGCGTGACCACCGGTGAGATCATCTTACTGAACGTAACATGAAACATAGCAAACCAAAAATGGACTATTTATCATTTTATGGGTGCGATCGGACGGCAATGTTGTTCACGACCTCCAGAATTACTGACTGTGGGCCGATTCGTCCGTGAGTGTGAACAGCAGATAATACCGTCTTGCAATCGGGTCCCATTCGCAGAAGAAATGCTCTGTGTTGCGATTGTGGTTCGCGGTAAACTCGGACGGAACCAATCTTGAAGGAAACGTGAATGCAATTGACTCATACGGTTCGCACGCGAACACAAGATACACCTTGTTGTCGTCGCGCGTCTCGACCGTTTGTTCGTACGTATTCATCCAGCGATGCATGGGACGATTGACCCCGTCTGACACCGCCAGCGGAAAGTGCAACTCGATGACAACCCGGCAGCATCCATCGAGAAGCATTTCGAAATGCGGGCCGTTGACTTCGGGCTTACCCACCCTGGGGGCACGCGCAAGCTGAGTGCTGCTGGTCGTCGCATAGAAAGAACTCTGCTGCGGATCTCCGGTGTTGCCCGCAGCTGACGGCACAGACCCGAGGCCTAACCCACCAGCTAGACTTCCGATCGTTTCGGCGTGCGCATCGTGTCGCTGCATGTCGTGCAACCGGCGCAACGAATCCTGTTGTTTTGCGTAGATTTCCTTGGCCTTTGAAATTTTGTCCAGATTCGCAAGATGCTTCTTGGATTCCATGTGTTGCAAGAAGTTTGCATCGTCGCGATGCTCCGTCTGGCAGAGCTTACAAACGATGTGGCCCATGTGATTTTTCGAGTACCACTCGCATTGCTTAACCTTCTGTGCACCACTCTGTTGCATTGGGTGGGCACAGGAACCTGCGTCGTTAGTGTTGGAGTGGGAGCGAACACATGCAGCAATGTTCAAGCAGGAGGAGGCACAAGCACGTGCAAAGATTTGGAGAGCGCGTGAGAACACGATATCAAGCCGGTGGAAGCAAATTGCTGCGCATGGACCACTCGGCCGTCCAGTTCGACTCGGACGTCCTCAAAGGACGAACACGGATGCAGAGGTCTCCATCATCCAGGCCTTCAAGCAAAGCGTCGAGATGTCCAGATTGGGATCGTGCAATGACCCCCGTCATTCGAAATTTGTCATTCCCACTCGGATTTTTGGTTCCTCGAACGTAATCGACGACGTCCAACACGTTGCTGTGCAAAATGGAATCACGCACATCTAGACGTCCGAAAACGGGACGATTGAAGTAGTTATCTCCGTAACGGATGCCGACGCTGCAATGTGCTACCAACACGTTAGAAACGGTTGCTGTCAGTTCGTGGCCTGAATACCCCATTTCGATTCCTTGCTGGGCGTAGGCAAACAAACTGTCTTGAACGTTGATTTGACGGGATGACGTGGGCGCAGAACTGAGAGCCAAGGCTTCATGTTGAACCCGTTCGATGATGGTAGTTTTCACATGCAGTACACCGCCATCCCCACGGTGCTTGTCTGGTGTACCGCTATCGATGCCGTCGTCCTTCGCGCTGGCAATTACAGAATCCTGCACTGAATGTTGGCCACCGCTCAAATACATCCCATCATTATCCAAGTCCGAAAACGCTGTGGTATCGTCTGGAAAATAGGTCCACATCGAGCTTTCCGACGCGAAGTCACATTGAATACACTCAATGCCCAGCTGCGCCCACTGAATAAGTGACGCAAACAAAGTCACCTTAGCGCCCCCACCAGCTGCAATGGCCGGACCTCTTGAGGCAATGATAAATGAGTTCACCAATTGGAGTCGTGCTTTGGCTTGGACCGTCAACGCAGCACTGTGAATGTGATGGGTTCCAGTGCCTGGTCGTGGCGAACCACCACCACCACCAACCACGAACGTCCATTGCAGCACCGCGAACGCGCGTTGTCCGGTGACGACGACCGAGTCGAAAAGAGCGTCTGGTTGTCGACTGTCAATGAACGGGAATAGTGACACAGGTTCACTGGCAGAACCCATTGTCATAAAAGTTCCAAGAACGGTTAATTTGGTTCCGGGGTGAAACACCATCTGGCAGCCAGCACCGAGAATTAGCACGCCAGACGCTTCCACAGTTACGTCCATCGTCACCAATACAGCACATACTTGCAAGCCTACTTTGGAAAACGAAATATTTGTTGATATGGTCTGTTCCAGCACCAGCGTGTCTCGACCGATTTGAAGCAAGTGTGGCATTGGCACGTTGGTATCAGCAAGACCGTATCGTACTTTCATCATCTCTCCACTCCCAGACGGCGGCCGCGAAACAGTCGTGTTGATGAACGAGGCAAGACCTTGCCGTTCCGCGGCAAAGTAAATGTCAGCGTGATCCCGAACAAGAAAGGCGCTGAATCCTCGAGCGATCATCACCGTTTGAACACTACCGATGGAGTCGACTGCTACAAGCTCGTTGGCTTTGAACCACGTGTCGCCAACGGTCAAGCGGCAAACCACAGGCATCGGAAGCAACGAAAGCCATGCTGTTGGTGTCACGACCAACATCGTCGCTTTTGTGCGATCGGCAAATGAATTCAATGAGAATAGATGCGGCATCGAGAAATGTTTCACTCCAAATTCGGTTTTCCCGCGTTCTTTGCTACGAACGACAAAGACACGTGACGCATTGCAGATATGATTGCGCGCAATGGCGCAATACAAACCGGGACGGTCGATCATCGCCGCTGGGGCCGCCGTGGCACCATTTCCGTCGCTTAAACTCACGACTTGAATGTTGGCCTCGTTCAAAGAAACTGCCCCCTTCGCTTCTGATGGAATTGATGCCGCCAAACGGGCTTCAGCATCAGTGCATGATGAGGAGCGTGGGTGCGATGCAAGGCGCTTTGTCCAAGGAAAGCTTGTGACGTTTTGCTTGAAAACAACTCGCCGGAGGTGCTCGACTCGCGATCGATACAAATCTGCCAAATTTGACGCGAATGCATCAATGTCGGGGCAACATCCTTCTTCAAATGTGGCGGTGAAAATGTCCTTGTCAGATGTCACGATTCCGAGCAGGTCCTTGGAAATCGCACTGACAATCTCCTGCCAAATTCGTGGTGGGATTGCTTCTTCAATGACACATCGGAATACTTCCAAGTACGCCGAGTTGAGACGCTTGTCGGTGAGAATTTGTTTCTCAATCGGTGTTTCTCCGCAGTAGATTAGTTCAGTTTTCGCAGCTTGCTTTCCCTTGCGATGACAAGGAGAAAACACGTTGTCATAATCCCAAGCCATGATGCCCATGTATTGCCCGGCTGAAAAAAAAAACACCTCGTCATCGTAATCACCGTTTTGGAATGCCGTGTTGAAAGCCACCCACGTGAGATATTGAACAACGTCAAATTGATAGTTGTGTTTCGCTGCAGCGCCATTCATCAAATCGAGTTCCAATCCCTTGTACGGGTCGCTCAACGAACTGTTCCGTTTGTAGCTCGAAACGTGCAATAAGTCATACTTCGGCGGTTTTTCGTAGTAAAACCAATTTCTGGTCGCAACTTCGTGGGGTTCGCGCGCCACTGAAAATTTTCCTTGAAAGTAACGCGAGCCGCAAACGTGGCCGATCCGCCTCCCTTGCACGGCTGATTCGACCCGTTTGTGGATCGAGACAGTTGGATCTTCAACCATCAAATATGCACCCAGCGTTTTCCCACAAACGGACGCGTCGCCTCCACAACGAACTGCGGCATACCGATTCAATGAAAAAAACAAGTCAAGCCGATTTAACGCGGCAAGGCAACTGCGATAAACGATGCGACGCTTGTCTTCCCATAACGAAAGAAGCATGAACTTTGACCAACTTTCGTTGTTAACCACCAGGGGATGCCGGAGCTCCACGTAAAGTGAACGGCGTTTCGTGTACTTCAACAGCAATGAACTTTTTCCATAGAACGTGAGCGCGCACGGCATCGTTATTGTGGCCACAAGACCGGAAAACGTGCAGGCTTCGTCAAACGTGAGCCGTTCGCTTTTCGTTTTCCATGCATGACTGAAGGCATGACTCATCGTGAACGAAATGGACAAGAAATTCGACATCGAAGTCGTTTTCAGCACCGCTGCGGTGATCGAAGAAGGCTTTCTGGGTGTTGATTGTTGAATGAACATGGGCGACCGAGTCCCAGGGCGCGGCGAAGCAGAATGCACCCGACTCGGTTGGTTTGTGGCGACCCACATGACATCGACTGCAACAAGAAACGCCCCTATCATCACCAAAAGCCATGTTTTACGTCGCATCGCGACCTCAAGACTGGAGGCAAAGGGAAACAACGAGCGCAAATGTTTCGTTTTGTTCAATAATTTCGTTGTGGAACGAAGCTAACTGCATACTTCTACTTCTATGGGATCTAAAATCGGCCTTGGAAAAACATGAGGACTTCGAAAGCGGACACTTGTGTTGCTTTGCTCAAGACGCAGCGACAAAGGTGGGGAATGAGTCCCTTGTAAAAACCTTGAACACCATCCTTCGCATAGACGTATCGCACCGTGGACAAAAACCCTGTGTGATTGTGCTTTCCTGTCACTTTGTCGACTTCCCGTTGGTGTGTCATGATTACATTGTAGGGATAGGAAATTCCCGAACCAATTGACTTCGCGAGGCCACTCAATACGACGACGGAAGCTGATCCCCAGATGAGTTGACCTGACTGCAACGTTCCTTCGCTTGTCATTAGTTTCAGCCGCTCGTAGATGACCCAAAACGTCACTTCTTCCACCAAACGACCACCTAAATTCGTCATCGTCCCGCGATAAAACCCTCGAGGCCCATCGTGATGCAAGATGTGGCGAATGACATTGACAGGCGTCGCAGATGAATCGATCATGACTCGAGTCCGGAGAGTAAACAGTGGTGCGAGACAAAGATTCGTAGCAGCAACTGCGCCTGAAGCTGAAAAGACGGGAACGGCGATGTGGTCCTTTCCGAAAAAGTTCTCATTGGCTTTCTTGAGATTGCTATACGATGACAAGTAAACGGCATTACTCGGAATCGACGCTGCAAGATTTACACCAAGGCCACAAAAAGCACCCTTTCTCAACCCGTCGTGCCACATTTGACGAACGTGGTTTCGCAAAGTCTTGTTTGCAACCCCGGTTGCCTCTCGACTGGCGGCCATTTTCGTACGAAGTGCGTCGAATGGATTGGTGATCATCGTTGAAATCATGCCCGCGACGCCACCTGCACCAACGGATTTCGCCCATGACACATACCATGGCGTTTCCAAGCCTGCGGTCGACATGCGCACTGTTTCAGTGAGATAAAGAAGCAATAAATCAACAGAGGAGTAACACCCAAAATTGGGCCAAGTTGCACCAAATCCTAGCAAACTTTGGGGAGGTAAGCAACGACCATCGAACCGT
>ERZ1292630.1239-Hain-H41-02um-R3-1239-length-25388-cov-8_pt1 | contig 25388 bp, 16 predicted proteins | sample MGYA00564408_ERZ1292630 | MGnify/ENA primary metagenome ERZ1292630 (study PRJEB36523, sample SAMEA6512641) | groundwater metagenome | collected 2019-01-08 | study: AquaDiva: Metagenomics assemblies of 32 groundwater samples
TGGTATTCAGCGTGGAAACATGTTTCCGGGAGCCGTCCGGAAAGACCAACTGAACGCAAATGGTGGAGACTTGGGGCAAACGCGCGGTGGCCACCCCGGCGGCCAACATCGACGAGCGACCTTCTTTCCTGACGGGTGACGACATTTAAAGATGATAAATATCCTCGGAAGGGGGGGGACGGCAGTGCGCCTCTTGAAAGGAGGGAGGCGACATGGACCCCAACGAACTAGATGCGCACGCGGTGGTAGCGAGCCAATGCAATCCTGCATCTCAACGTCTTCTGGCATTGCTCGGGCCCCGACGGAGGGGCGCTGATGGGCCGTTTTCTTTGTCACATCCACACGGCACACTTGGACATTGGGTTGGGCAGTGGAATTGTGCACACGATCAAGCCACCGAGCACGTGCTTTTCCGCCGTCGGTCGACGGCGATTCCTGATTTGGCCATGGCGGTGGTGCCGTGGCTTTGCTGAACAGCTACCATGAGTGCGCGATCGGTCGCATCGAATAATTGTCCGGCCGTCGGCTCCCGTCCTAAACTTCTCGACTTGTTAACGACCTCGGCCACGAGAATGTTCACCTCTTCGTGGAACTGTCGGAGCGCTGCTTGAATCGGACGTGCCTTTCCCGACGCACGAGGATCATCCTCGTCCACGCCGAGTCGAAACCGCTGGACCTGCGTTTCGAGTTGCCTTCGCCGCTGGACCTCAAGCTCGAGCTGCTGGCGAAGCGAGGAGAACGACGCGTCGCTGTGATGGTGATGGTGGTGTTGCTGATGCGGCGGCGGCGGCTGCTGACCATCTTCTTGCGTGAAAGCGGACGGCTGCTGATTGGCCACCGTCGCATCCACACCTCCGTCGATCGCCTCGAGGTCGCCATCGACGAGAGCGGAGCACAGACTGTCCGTGTCCGATTCACTGCCCGTGGCATAGTGGTCACCTGCACCACGCCCTTTCAGCGCGGGTTGATAAAGCCGCCGGCTGACGGTGCTTGGCGAGGCGTCCTGCGGCCTACCGGGCTGGGGAGTGGCCGTGACCGCGGACAATCGCTGCTGGGCTTGCCGGCGCCGATCGATGTCGTTGCACACGGAGAACGACAAGGCATCGTAGGCGGCGCAGCAGGGCAGCTCCGACAGGCGCCGCGCGCAATGGACCCTTCGCCGCGGCGGCAGGTTCGAGCCCGTCGCGGCACAGCCGGAGGCGTTTGCGCTCTCTGCCTGCATCATATGAGTCAACAAGTACCAGTGCCGCATGACTTTCTCCGCAAGTTCGGCGCCTGGACAAGATTTCGAGATCTCGTTCGTCCCTCCAAGGAACGTCGGGACGATGCTAGCGGACAGATGGGAGAGGATCGCCCCCGCTCCTTGGACCACACTCACACAGGAACGCAACTTTCGATCCGGGAGCGACAAATCCTGGGCGCCGCTGCTGCTGCCCGCGGCGATGCCGCTCATCCTGGAGCTCCTCGAGGCGTTGCTTACGGACTCGCCGAGCGTGCTGCTGCCATTGCGTTGGGCACCGCTCGCTTGTTTTTCATCCATGACGCATACGTATACTTGACCGATGAGCTCTGGATAGTACTTGTCCACCAGCGTCGCGAGATGAATGCGCAGCTCGCGATCACGTGCAAGCCAAAGGGTCCCGGGGTCGACGACGATCAGCAGCGCAAGCTCATCGGTTGCCGAGGCTCCGCTCGATCCCCCTAACGCTGTTGCGGCGTCTGCCGCTTGTCGCTTCACCTGGAGCACGGACTGCAAGTATTCGAGTAGCAAGAATGTGAGTCGGTCTTCGCCTAGTCGGTCGGGTGACATGACGTAAGACGACGCTCGAATCATGAGCACAGGGCGGCGGAAAGCGTCGTCGCCCAGTAACGCGAAGGCGCCCGAGCGAAGGCTCGCCACTGCGTGCGGCGTGATGAACATCGCGGGTATATTGGCCTCGAACTGGCGACGCCGTTCCAGCTTGCCGAAGGCAGCGTCCACGTCGAGCTGAGTACTGCGCAGCATGCGTAACAGAAAGGGCACGTCATCGTCGGAGCTTCCGGGAATTCGCGCCTTTAGCGCACGAAGCGCTTCGTCTTCTCGCAGACTCATAGCTCACTGGTGGAAGGGGTGTCGTAGAAAACAGAGTGGGGAGAAGTTGGTGGATGCTTCGCGGGACGAGGAAGTAACGGTTTACTCAGTTCCAGTCGCCAGTTGGGGATTTTGGAGATTGAAGACGCATGTGGCTATATTTTTTTTCCCCCGGCGGACCCCGACGGGTGATCGCTCTCTCCCGCGTGTTACCTTCGTGGAGGGTGAAAGACCACCAGACGCCACGCATGGCGCGCGAGCAAGTATGGAACGTTCACGAGTTGCCGCGGAAGGGACGACGAAAGTGGTGACGGGAAGGGGGAGTCGTGAGGATGAAGCGCCTGTCGCGATCCTAGCTCCCCGGGCGCCGTCATGACGCCTTGGATAGGGTGCTCTGCGACGACGACTTGATGATTGAACACTCCAATCGCGGCCAAGCGGTTTCGGTGGAACATCGGGAAGCCTCCAACCTGCAGTGGCCATTTAGTAGGTGCCGTTGACGCTTCCAAGGGGTGCAATGTAGGCAACGGCCAGGAGCCCACAGTGGCCGTCACCGTTGCGGCGGCAATGTGAGCCGCGCGCTCGAGTGCATGCCATCTCGCGAACCCGATAGGCACCAAACGGGAGCGATCAGCCCTTTCTGTCGTCGACAGAGAGGCGGCTGGTTGATGTGGGGTGGCAAACGTCCACAATGGCTGTGTCGACGAAGGAAAATGAGGCGCGACGCGGACGCTCCACGCTGGATCGACACGTCGGCTGGGTGGCGACCCAGGGTGGTGCAGCAAGAATGGCAACAGGAGCATCCGCGCTTGTGCGTCCCCTCCGCGCTGGGATGGATCCTCTACAGTCCGCGGGCCGGAGGGCTGAACCACATCGGCGATAAGGCCGTAGCTCACTTGTCGCTTATCCAACGGCGATTTGGTGCAATCCAAGGGAATTGTGATCTCGCCCGAGTCGCCTGCAAGTCCCAAGGCGGCTGACAACGCCCAGGATGATATCGGCGGCCGCGGGCCCGCGGCACTGTGACATGCCGCTGCCGCGGGCAAGTCACCGACCTCGGTGTAGTCGCCGAAGCATCTCGTCACCTCTTTGGCCGTTGCTGGGTTCTCAAGATTGGAAATTAAAGTCACCGGATGCGCGAATTGTACGTTCACGGTGGAATCCCTGTTCATAACTTTGACGGGGCGGTGCAACTGCAGGTAGATGGCAGCCGTGCTACTCGGCCCGAACCAGCACACGGACCTTTGAATAGAAACGGGCGTGTCACCCGGGTGAATGGGGACGCGATGTGACAGGGAGTGGGTCGGCACGGCGGCGCGGAACCACTGGGCTGTGAATGTCTCGGACGGAACGACATCCGAGGATGTCGGTGCCTGCACGCCGCTGACCGTGGGGCACAAGTCCTCTATACCGAACACACCGACGCGGCTCGTCAAGCCCTCCTCGATGAACAGGCGGTACTGCAGCTGCGCAAACGAAGCAGCGAACGACTCGCTGCGGCTCACATCCAACGTCGCGGCTCCTCCGGTGGGATGAGAAAAATCGTCGCTGCACGGCGCAGTTGTCTCTGAGGATAAGGCAAGCAGGTTGCTGAGCGGCAAAAGTGGTGATGGGGAGCATGCAACAGGATCTCGGGATCGCTGCGGCTGGCCCAAACCTGCGGCTCGAAGGAGCTGCGCGTTGAATTGGTTGGGAATGTCAGCTGCTCTGCTGCTCGTTCGTCGGCCACGTATCTGTAGCACCACCGCACTCATGTCCGCGAACCGCGTGAAGCGCCACGCAGATCCGCCCAACGTGGCGGCTGCGGACAGGACTTGAAGTTGCGCCGCAACCGCAGGTCCTTGGTGGGAATGTTCACGGAACAACTTCACATGGGCAATGAGTCCCGCGGTGGTGATCCCATCGCCGCCGGCCGCTACTGGGATCCGAACCCACGAGGACTCTCCATATCGGTCCACTTGTTGTGACGGCGGCGTATACGTGCGGCACAGAGTCATAAATTCCCTCGCCACGTGGCTAGCTTCCGCCACTACGGACCATGGCACGGCCTCGCTCCCCGCACTCATCATCGCGAAGCGTCGACATGACACGCTCGCGGCTAACGTGCCGGACAGACGCCCCTCCATGGAGGCGGCGCCGTCCTTGTCGTCGTCATCGTTGACACCCACTTGCACCCGAAGAGAATAGGGGCCTGCGGGCAATTTAGCGATGCTGATCGTCGCTGTGGAGGAGGCAGGGAGTGCATCCGGCGGGACGGCCATCCCCGCCATCGGTGACAAAGTAGGTGCTGCTCCCTCGGTTAAAAACACCGCAGCGAGTCCGTGATGTGGCGCGCGTTTGAGCGGTGACACCCACCGCAACTGCGGTTGGCCATTCACGAGCGAAAATGTCGCTCGCCAATGAGTCGTTGTGGCCTCAGAAAAATCCTGAGCGTCAGCTTGATTCCCGACGCACAAGACGACCGACACGACCGCCCCAGCAGGCGGCGCGTCGGCTGGTGATCCGGTGGCCGCGTCTCCCCGAGTCGCATCGAGCCACAATTGCCTCATGATATCCGCGGGCTGAATGGTGAGGTTCAACGCGGACGATGCGTCGCTAGCTCTCAGCGACTGGCGCAATGCTGAGACAACCGCCACTGGGGGTACCACGAAATACGACGATGAGGTAGTCCCTCCCGAGAGACGCAACTGCACGAGCGCATCATCGGAGCGAGCGGTGGTGGCCAGCGACGCGACGCTGTCATCCACCAACAACGCCGGGGGATCAACTGCGTCTCCGAATGCAATGAGAGCAAGCAGCGCACGGCCGCCGCGATCGATGGCTCCCGCGAAACAATTGCTACTATGACGACCACCATCCCTTTCGCTATTGTCGCCGTTCGTCATCATCGCAAATTGGGGAACATGGAGGAAAAACGACGTCGCCCGGGGCGAACCATTGTCCTCCGTTGTCCATTGATCCTCGACACGGCGGCGCACCAGGACGGCGACGGCGGTCGCGACATCGGCGGCGGAGCACCCAAGAAACGCCATGTCCGCCTGCTTCCGCGACGGGTCGCCACTCTCGAGGCGGCAAACGCGCTCCGCCACCACACGACGCACGTCAGCCGGGCCCCAAGTGACGTGGTTGGAACGGCGGACCTCGATTAGTTCAATCAGATTCATGACGACGAGGGACGATAGAGCACGGCACACGGTCGCCGCGATCACGGCGGATGGAACCGTGGAGGGCCAGCGGCGAAGCTCGGTTCGCAAACCGCCGAGCGACTTGGGATGCAACAGCACGTCTCCAAGGCCGGAAACGCAGGATGCCTCGTTGATCCATTCGGCTGCCTCGTCCAAGGCGTCCTCGGTGCCGACGACGCCTTGGACCTGGGACAGGTCGAATCTCGATTGGAGTGTGGCCGTGATGCGGTAGTCGAAATTGGCGTGAGGTCTCGGGACCGTGACATGAGACAGCAGATCTTGATTGCTATCGACGGGAATGCACATCACGCGGCGCAGGGGTGGAGACGATGCCACATTGCCGTTTGGGTTGTAAGTATCGTATTCGAGTATGATTCGCACCTTGTCCTTCGCTGAGATGTTCTCTTTCGACGTCGCCGCCGAAAACGTGAGTTCTAGTCGCGGGGTCTGCATCGTCCCAACCTCGTCCTCGAGCCACATCAAGACACCACCACATCGTCCCGCGCGGTCCCCATTGACGCCGGCCGCATCGCTTCTGTGTAAAACTAGTGGAACAAAAGTTGTTTCAAAGTCCACCGCCTGTGAATGGGACTGTGATGGCGCATGTTGCGATGCGATGCCAACGTGCATTTCCAACACCGGCGCCAAGTGTTCTTGGTCGATGGCCGCGACGGCGAGCTGGCGGAGTACGGGAAGCAGCAGCCGGCAGATAGGAGCCACGGCGGCCTTAAGCGACGATTCTCGCGCATCCAGAAAATGGACGACCGTGTCGTACGCAGTCGGCGACAGGCATCGGCCAGTCGCCACGGCGGCCGCAGACCCGGCCAGGTGAGGCCACATAGTTGCGCTGAGGCCGGGGCAGCAAACAGGACCAGGGTGCCGCCATCTACAGCGCCACGACTGCCCTACGGCACCGGAACTTTGAGCGACCCGAGCAAGCGATAGAAGCGAGTGGTAGTCACCCCACAGATACCACAGGGACGCGGGCAACGACGCCGCGGGGGAGGCTCCTCCCCAGGGGTAAACGATGCGCTTCACTGACAGCGTGTTGTGCCAGGTGGTGGTCTGCGACACCGGCCGCAGCAAGTACTGTTTCCGTCGTCGCGCATCGGTGACCAAGTCAGCATTCGAACCGGTGGGAAGCGGTTCACCGGCGGGTGGAATGCGCTGCAAGTGCCCACCCCAGCCACCGCCCAGAAAGCAGGCCGTTTTATGTAGCACTGGCCATTGGTGATCGAGTGCGTCGTCCGAAAGAGGATGAAGCACCATCACGGCTGGTGCCGTCGTTGTCGCAGCAGCCCTCATTAGCGGCAGCGCACGACAGGTGGAGGGGTTAGCGACCGCCGCCGTCCAAGCGTCCAAGCTGTCCACCGCAGTGCGCGTCAGACTCGACAAGTGGGCGATGAGGCTGCCATGGCCGGCTTCATCGTCGTCGTCCACTCGTCCGAATGCTGATTCCTCATTGAGGACCACCCCAACTCGCTGCGTCGCCCCCCGATCGCTCGTGGCATCCGTCCCCTTAACCGTTTGGTCAGGCAGTTGGGTCACGTAGCCATGGTCGGACGACCAATAGAGTCGTTCATCCATCGAAACAGAAGTAAAACAGAAACGTCGGTGGGTCGCCAGCCGTTTGGCCTCCGGTGCACATGTCAGCCAAGACGGCTCGATGATTACTGGGTCACGCCGCTGGTGAGGGTCGTCATATCGCACGACGACATCCGACGCCGCGATCTCCGATCGCGAATGCAACGCCCGCAAGAAGCCCGTCGACGGCTGCGAGCGCAATGTACACGTGCGCGACCAATGAGTAAGCGGATGGTTGTGGCCGCGGCGGTCAGCACCGCCGGTGGTTTGGGCCGGCACGGCCAGCTGCGCAGACCACGTCACATTGACCTGGAGCAAGCGAGCGGCCTCCGGAGCATCGGCGTTGGGCAGCGCGGCGCAAAATTCATCAAACGTATCGGAAGCGCCGGCGTGGTCGCGCAAGGTCAAGTGTTCGCAAAGGGCGGCCGCTAGGAGTCTGGCCATCTGCGTGAGCCTCGTAGCCTTCTGCGACCAAAACCGAGTGACTGACCGCAAACGCCTTTTTTCGGGTTTGTCGAAACTGTCGGTCGCGATTGGAAGCTCGGATGACGAGGTGTTGAGGACCTCCGACGTCGTGTCAGCATCATGACCAAAGCCCGCCGCGCCGAACCACTGAAGCATCACGTCGGCGCACGATTCAAGTGAAATGAACGTTTTTTCGATAAATTCCGTTCGGCCGTAGCGTGCGTATGCCGCACGGAAGAGTAAGTCCAGTGGTCGAGTCGGCAGCGCCACGCAAACGTCAGAGTCTCGCACGTTGTTGATCAACACGATCACGTTGCCAGCGGGGCCCGACTCACGCGACGCGTTCAAAGGCACCTGCACCGTCACTTCAACCGCTCTGCGATCGGCTTTATCGAGCGACATGAACATACCCGTCACCGACAGAGTATGTGCTGACAATTGCTGTGGCGCGCTCTGGCCATCGCCAGTTTCCCCTCCGTGCAAGTCCCGAACGAGCGACTCGGCGGCCGTGTCACCGATGTGCGACAGCAACGGCGACGTGGTGCTGGGCACGGACGTCCACGGTCCCTTCTTGGGGGGCGCCCCTGGGTCTTGGACTCGAACGTTAAATTGGTGCTGTGCCAACGAAAGCGTATCCCGAGTCAGTTGGAGCGCGTGTCTCGTCGTGTCCTTGGTGAGCTTGTGCGTGTCGAAGCAGGCACGGCACAAGACACAACGAATGTCAATTCGGTCCAACATGCCGTCGCTTCCGTGACTCCGGCGCAGGTCACTTTGCGCTTCAAAGGCCAAGACCGGTAGGAGTGCGCGGCCCACGTGACGACCCACCAGAAGCGACTGAACCACGGCGGCGTCACGCGGCCGTGAGTGAGGATCAACGGACATGCGTGTCCATTGGTCCATCTCTCGAAGGCGCGACGGCTCGGTTGGTGATGACGGTGTGAGGTGGGCATCACGCCCCGGCAGCAGCGGATAGAACGCGACTCGTGACGCCACGACACGACGAACCGCGCGGGGGTTCGTGAGCGAGTAGCGGAGATCGACGTACCGGAACTGCTGATCCTCGCCATACACCGTCCGCGCCCAGGTACCTATCACGCGCATGATACGTAAACAGAGGGCACTGCCTGTGCTGTGAATAAAGGGAGGGGAAAAAAAAACGTGGAGTCGACGGTAGAGGCTCCCGTGTCGGTGACTCGTCCCACACATACAAACCACGCTGCGTGATCCCTCCCCAGGTAAACGTTACGATCCTGTGGAGCGTAAGCGCTTCAGGCAGTCATGCGCGCAAAGACAGCTCTGACGCTGTAGTACGTGGTCAGCATCAATCCGGACCAGCTGCTGTACCCTGCCCACTTGAGCCGGCCGTGCATTTTAAACTGACGAAAGCAGCAGAGCATCCACATCCAGGACGCGGCAGCCTCGTTGGTCCACGTATCGGTGCTGGGGCCATGAATCTCTCGCATCTGGGCGGTCACGAAGAAGTAAGTGCCCGTGGCCCACATCGAAAAGAATACCAGAGCGCTGCCCTGGCCAGCGGCCTGCATCAGCGTGCCCGACGTGTACGCCCCAGCTCCCCAGACATAGTCGAGTTTCGCGTGAATTTGGTTACTCCTCGACGCGATCAATGCTTGCACTTCAGGAGGGCGTTCGGTGGCCGGCACCTGTGGTCCTTTCAGAGGATCAAAGCCCATTTACGAAACGTGTGTGGGGGAAACAAAGTCCTGTCGCCAGGCAACGTGCAGTACGACTCAAACAGACCATTCATTGCGAGAGCAGCAGCATTGAGAGCGGCCGCGCTGTTTGCGCGACGAAAAAAAAATAAGGTCCCCTCCGGTTCACACATCGAGCAAACGATATGGTGGGACGTTTGCATCATGCACTGACGTTAACTTGAACAAGAACATAAACAGAAAGAGGGGAAACCCCTCGATTCCCTCGGCCAATGCGAGCATCGCGAGGGGATGATCGCGTCCGGGATGAATGAGAGATGAATCCTACAACAATTGTCAGAACTGGAGTGCAAAGGGTGAGTAGCGTACTTGAAGGCAATATCGTCCGCTGCCCTTTCACAAGATGCGAGGAAGACGAGTAGCCCGCGCGTCGGATCCGTTGCGTCGGAGCGCGCGCGTCGTCCGCACGACTCAAACGGCTGGGACCAAAAGACGGCGGAAAGAAGGGGGCGCAGGAGGAAGCAGGCGGAAAGAAAATGGCGCACGAGGCAGTGCGGAGGGAGGAGGTGAGAGAAACAAGGGGGAAGGGGACACGGAGCAAACGTGCGCGTCAAATGGTCGCGTGCAACTTGGGGAGTGAAAAAGCGGAAGACGAGTCCAAGAAATATGAAACCCAAAGATTACTGTCACAGGGCTGCGAGGGAGGCGCACGGGTCGGACTACTTGACTACTACAAGAGGAGGGGGATAAATTAGTTAACGCTGAGCGAGCGGGAAAGAAGAAGGGAGTGCACTGGGGAATAGCTGCGGCGTGCGTCAACGGTAACGTCCTGCAGGAACCGAGTGACTGCGCGGCGTGCTGGGGGGACAATCATTAAACGACGGGAAGGGGCGAGCTTGACCAAGACTGATAAATTCGATCATTCCCGCGGTTTTTCGACAACCACCGGCGGGACTCAACGGCACAAGCTGAATGATAGCGCAGCCGAGACAGCGGCTTTCGCGGAATTCAATGGAACCGGGGCATTACAAAAAAAATTGGCCGATCCGACGTGTACGTCGTTTTCCGAGGGCGATCACGAAGATTGAAACGGCACACGGTTGCGCAACACCGCTGGCACCAACGCGTCGGCAAGTTCTTCCTCGGTGAACGGCACGGAATCGATTGGCACGGCAGGTCGCATCGATGGCGACAGCAACAGGCCTGAGTGAGACGAGGCATCCAAGCCGCTTCCCGTCCTGACCGACGCCTGCGGCGGTGGACTGGACAAGGAAGAATTCTGACTGAGGATACTGCTGTCGAGGTCTTTCGACAGGGCCACGGCAGCGTCGATGCGATCGCGATAGCGCCGAAGAATGGGCAATTTCCGTAGTTCCTCACACGTTATCCGCTTCCGCGGATCCTTGTCGAGAAGGCCCAATAGCATGTCCTTGAATTCCTGCGAAAGGTCCACCGACGGAGGGAAGACGACGGCGTTATTTAGCACGTTGCGTTGAAGGTGGTTCGCATTGGTGCTGAAGAACGGGTGGTGGCCCACCGTCATGCAGTAAATCGTCACGCCGAGCGCCCACATGTCAACGGGGAAGCCAAGGGCGTTTGCCAGTGGCGAACCTGACCCCTCGGTATGCAACTCCCCACCACCACCACCAGCGGCATTCGGGGCAGCCGCCTCCTCGTTCCGGCCCCCATCGGTGTCAGCGTCCATGGAATGAAAGATCTCCGGTGCAAAAAAAGAAATGGTTCCACGCGCGCCGTTGAGGCCTCGGTCCTTGCTGCAAACTTCGCTCACGCCGAAATCCGTGATGTAAACGGTCGTATCGTTGTTCGGATGCCGTTCAAGGAGCAAGTTGCCGGGTTTGATGTCGCGGTGGGCGATGCGTTTGTGATGATGCAAGTAGAAAAGTCCGGCTGCAATTTGGCGGAGGTGGCCGATAGCGACGTCTTCGGACATGACGGGACACGTGCCATCGTTGTAGAGCTCGAACAAAGGACCGTGGGTGATGAGCTTCATCCGTAGCAGGATGCGATGCCGCTCCTTGTCATCGAAGGCCTCATAGAGGGGCACGATGTTGGCATGCTGCAAACGTTTCATGATGGCTATTTCTCGTCGAATGTTGGTGTCGACGTCGACAAAGTGCAGCGAGTGCGTCCATGGGCTGTGCGGTAGCGATGAGCATCCAGGGGTAGGCGCGCCTGCCCCAAGAGATCGCATGTCATGGGACACCGGTACACCTACGGCTGGATGAGGGCCTTCCAGCTCGGGTGAATCCGCGAGAACGGCCAGGTTGGTTCGGCTGCCGCGCCGGCTGTGATGCAACGCCGGGTGTGCCGGCCCCGGAGGTAGACAGAAATCATGGCAACTGTCGTTCCGAAGTCGGCCTTTGCGCTTGATGATTTTCATGGCAAACTTCTCCAAGGTGGTTTCGTGCTGCACCACGAAGACGGAGCCATAGGAGCCCTGCCCGATGCGGTTGAGAAACACGTAGCCGTTGATGCTTTCGCCGCCGATGCCATCTAACAGAAACGAGTCGACCTCACCGACGCGAAATTGATGCCGCTGGGGCCCATGCAGGCTAGCGGCCGAATCAAAGTACGTCGCCGACGGACCAGGCGCCCCCGCGACAGGAAGGCGAGGCTGCGTCGACGCATGGGGTGCGACGGCGCCGTCGTCGTCCGTGATCTGGTCATTGGTCTGCGAAGGGTGCGGGGAGCGAAGTGCAACCACCCGTTGCCGTGGGGCGCGGGGGACGTTCAGCGCGCCCGACGGCACGACCTTCTGCGGATCGGGGGAGTTGGACACCGCGGCAGAATCCCCCATTGCCGCCGCGGCCGCGGCCGCCGCCGCGGGCTTGTACAGAGTCATAAATCGATCCAACGTGGTGACGGCAAACGATTCCAGCTCGCGACGGCTGGCCGAATCGAGCATGTGCCGCAGCTCGTCCTTCGTGATGGCAGCCATGGCCGACAAGGACGGTTTGGACAACAATTCGCGCAGCGCGTGGCACCAGGCCAGATCTGCTTTCGGCAAGACGTCGATACTCCCAGCGCGGCTCAAGTGCGTGAAACCCCCGCTGGGCTCAGAGGCCGTGTCGGGGGACACTTCTAACGGGTGGCCATCAGCAAGTGCGTGACCGGGATGTTCCACCTTGTTGGGTTCTGGGACGGAAGGGCAATTCGTGTGGACAGGTGCCATCGGCACGATGGGAGAATTTGGGTTCGTGCTGTTGTCGGCTTTGGTTGCGTAGGAATCTTGCGATGTTGACGTCGCGACGGCTCGCGGGTGGTCGGCCGTCGGCGACGGCGTTTGTGTGTTGGGCAGAGTTGCCGCCCGGTGCATGGACATTTTAAAAAGAAGAACAAGGAGGAGGTCCACCGAAAACGATAACCGTCGGATGTGGTTTTCCGTGAAGGTCTTTCGAGGAAACAAATGGTGCGTGTGTGTGTGTTTTTTTTTCCTGCTTGGCGGTGCGAGAGGTGACAAAAGGCATGAACCGCCTGCCGCTGGCATTGTCTGCCATACGTCAGGGTGTGCGAGCGTTCGTTTTGGCTGCGGTACAGCGAGTACGTTAACGCTTTCGACTACGAATGAGGCGGCGCCACGACCTTCGCGGAAAGGAGTGATGCTGGCGTCGAGAGCTTGCCGACGACGGGATCGGCGCGAGGTGGCGTTGAGTTGCTGATGTTTCCCCGGCGAGCCGGTGGCGCGGACGCCTTCACGGGCTCAGCAACAACCGCCGGAACAAACTTTTTTTCTGCCGATCGCTGAAGTTTTTGGGTCTCGGGCGTCGGAATCGCGTTCGTTTCCTGCCTTGGCGATGTGGCGTCAAGCCGTGCCGGTGTCGCGTGCTTCGCAGGTGGCGCTGCATCCGACTTCGGAGGCGAGTCGATGCTCACCGCGGTGGCGGCCCCCGCGTCCCCACGAGGAGGGGATTGCAGACTACTCGAGACTAACGCAGTGCTACTGGCAGATGTGGACATTGACACGGAAGCACCGCTGCGTCGAAAAAATCTGCAAAAGTGTGTGGCAAGAGAAAGGGAGTCAAGGTGCGCCCATTATCCGGTCCACGGTGGGTGTTTACACTGACAAAACGGTGACGGTGTGAGAGTGCCAATCCCCCTTAACGAGATGTCACATTTCACGCCGAGTGAAATGCGGTTAGAGATGACGACGATCGTCACTTGATAAGGGCGTTCGACATCGAGGAAGTAATAGGCTTCCCCGCGGCGTACAGTGGCTCGCCGTTCCACGTCGCGCTGCCAGATGCTTCCGTCCTCAGGCCGGCGAGCAATTCCGCCATTTTGGCCGAACTTGGGATGGGGGGAATCGCGGGCGACAGTCCATCAGCGGAACCGAACGAAACGCGGGTGCCTGGCGGACAGCGAGATGATGGCTGCAAGAGGAGCAAGCCTGCCTTGACAGCGGCCGCAGGCGAAACCGCCGACGTCGCGGTGGCTCCGTCGGCGGGCGTTGTTGCTGCGACGGAGGGGGATACGCAGAGCACCATGCCGTTGCTCTCGACGCCTTGCAGCGCCTTCGGTTTCATGTTGCACACGACAAACACCGACTGCTGTGTCAGTTGCTCAGCCGTGTAGTAGGCGACGAGACCGGAGACAATCATTCTGGGCCCGGACGGTTCCCCAAGATCAATGTTTTCGACGAACAGACGATCCGCCGTCGGATGCTTTGCGACCGAGAGAATGACACCCACGCGAATGTCAAGGTCGGATCCCCGCGGACCGACGGGAGCCGCGGCGGCGACTGGCACGGCGACGGACTTGGGCGCGGCGGCTTCCTTCGCGGCTTTCGCCTTGTCCTTTTCGGCGCGACGAGCGGCAATTTCCTCGGCAGACGGTTTCGCGGCTTTGTCTGACGCAGGCGGCGGGGCAGCCGCTCCACCCTTGGCGGGAGCACCGGCGGAAGTAGGGTCGACATGAGCGGCAGCGGCGCTTGACGCTGCCACTTCTTTGGAAAAAGCCGTCAAACCAGCTAGTGCGGAATTCGCCTTCGTTCTCGCAAACCACGCCACTAGTCGAGGATAAGTCGAGACTGCCGCCTTATCCGCTGGCATGCGCGGAGCAACCGCAGAGGCCAAGAAAATGTCGGCTGCAGACGGCTCGGAACCACCGGCAAGAAAACCTGTTCCCGGGACGAGCATTTCTGCTTCAGACAGGTCGACACTGCCGACGGCGAATTGGCTTGAAAGCGACACCCACTGACGAATTTCTGCCCGTTGAATCGGGGTCTCACCCAGTAAGGCTGCTGTCGCGGCCGGCGGCGCATGCCGCTGCACCGCGGATAGCGCCACCGTCAGACCCTTGCCAACTTGTCCGTCGTCGACGACCGAGAACTCGGGGCCGTCTACGATCGCATGAGCCGCCTCGGACGGCGTGTGAATGCGGGACAACAGAAACCGAAGTGCTTGATTCAGCGGGTGGCTTGGCGGTGAGGTGATGCGCAGCATTTTTCACAAAACAGAGAAGAAACGACGCAAAGACGACTATGATTGTGGGGAGCAACAGACAACGGCGTCTGACAACAGGACAGCGGCGTCGAAGAGCCCCGCGGGAGTGTGGGCGGCACTTCCCAGCGGCACCTACCGACAGTTTTGTGTTGTGAGAGCCACCCCGGTGCCCGAAGGACAAGGGCTGCGTAAGCGCCGTCGCGCTTTTGCTCTGATCAAATCTATTCCTTCTTGGAAACGTGTGGTTCGCCCACTCTCAGCACCTTCATCTTGTACTCCTTCACCCGGAGGCGCAACTTAGGGATTTCGTCATAAATGACGGACTCCAAGCGCCGGATGTCGCGAGACGTCCCTCCCTGAACGGCGTCCACGCCTTGCGACTTCATCAAGTGAACGAGCGGCTTCTTCACCAACTTCCAGCGGTAGATGACTTCCGCGGTCTGCTCCGTTGGCGGAAACACCGATTCAAAAATCGCGTCGATGTCGTCGACAAGCTTCAGCTGATCGTGTTGTTGCCGTTTGACAATGTTATTGAGGCCGAAGGCGGCTCCACCGAGCAGCACGGCGGACGTGATCATCATGCTCATGGCCTCCAGCGGCACCAACACGGTCAGCATGGCCCCTGGGACGGCGACGGCCCCGGCGGCGAGCATGGCGTACGTGGTCAACTTGCTGCGCGTGCTCGCGCGCAGAATGCCGTTCTGCACCTTCATGCTCATGGCCACCTTTAGCGCAGCCTCCTCCGACTCAGTGACCAAGTTGTCGAGTCGGTTGAGCGGTGCCTTCAGGACTTCCTCGATGACGTCGTTCACGGAGCGGCGCAGCTCGGCCAGCGGAACGGCAGACGTGGCCCCTTGCACGGGCGCCGTGCCACCGTTGGTTGGGGGCAGCGCGCCCGTCTCGGGACCTAGCTCCGTGAACGTGGTGTAGACCTTGGGAATGTCCTTCATGGGGATCACTTTGCTCAAGTTCCACGTCAGTGTGCCATACGTGCGCGCGAAGTCAACCACGGTGTCAAACGTGTCCACCTTGTTAAAAAGGATCAAGAATTTGTGTTCGTGGCCTTGCAGTGCGTGCGTGAGCACGTCTAGTGTCTCTCCGGTCGTTCCCGGGTTCGCTGGGTCGAACAGCAGCAAGATGACATCGGCGCGCTGAGCGAACCACTTGGTCACGCCGATGAAGTCGTAGCCTCGATTCTGACCCTCCACGGTGGTGCGACTCGTCACGTGCACCGGGGTATCGATCATGCCCGGGGTGTCAATGATCATCATGCCATGGGGCAGTCGAGAGGAAGCGGGCAACGAGCGGGTCTTCACCTTGAAGTGATTCACGAACCCTGGGCCAAACGGCTTGAGCTCGCCGAAGCCGAGCTGCGGATTCGACACCGCGCTGGGTCCATCCTCGTCCATGTTCACCTCGCCGCGCATCACGACCGTGAAGCCGTCGTCGGTGGGTGCCACGCCGGTATGCTGCTCCGGTTGTCCGAGGAGCTTGTTGATGAAAGTGGATTTACCGGAACTGTGGTTGCCGAGCAAAATAGCCATCGGCGTGGAGTACGTCGACTTGCCCACGAAGCTGTGCAGTCGGTCCAAAGGGCGGAGCACCTGTTCGTTCAAGTGCGTGATGTGCTGCTCAATCTCATTGCGCATTGCCGCTCCCGCCTTTGGGCAGAGCCGAATGAGAACTCGGCGCATTCTTGTTGAGTGAGCTTCGACACACAACAAAAAAAAAGCAAACACCACTTCGGTACGTTAGACTACGCTACGTGGCCCACCGAATGAAGGTCAAGCTTTGCAGTTGGGGTCCGAAAAAAGCCAGGTTGCTCAGGAACTAGATGAGGAAATGGGCGAGAAGATGCACAGCTGCGAAAGGTGGAGAAGCAGAGAGTACAATTCCCCCCACCGCTCAGAGGATCTCTCCACCTCCTTCCTAGGCAGACAGCCTAAACCATTCACGAGTCACTTGGTTGTACCACTCATCCTCAAAGGGATCATACAAGCAATTGGACGCACTGTCAAAGTACAACTGTTGGGCTTCATTCCAAAACAATGACGCCTCCTCGACTCCCGCTGCGGCGACCGCGACGGTGCCGTCGAGGAAATTGCCATCGGCATCGGTTGGCAGCCACTCGCCTCGTTGCTGATGAACGCTCCCCGAGGGACCCCGCGGATACGGCAGTCGCCGTGGACGGCCGAAGGACGCCGCATCCGTTCCATGGCCGCCGTTCAGCTCGTCGTCGTCGTCGTACATTCCTCCGTGTGTAGTGGCGACTGCCCGGAAAGACGGCTGCGGTCGCGAGCTCGCAGCGGCGGCGTCTTCGTGGCCCGGATTGCTAGCGGGGGGGGCGCTTTCGCCGATGTGGCCAGGCGGTTGGCAGTCAACGGAGGTAGATGGCTCCCGCTCGGCGGGCGTCCGCCGGCTCCCTCTCGGATTGCTGATGCGTTGAGATAACTCCCTGGCCCGGAAAATTTTTGCGGCTTTCAAAAATTCGGTCACCTTTCGAAGGACCGACGCTCCCACCGCCGCGTAGACTAAAACACTCACCACTAAGAGGGCCGCGGCTGCAACGGCGATCCACCAAGACGGCCCGGAAGCGCACGCGATAACGCCGGTGTCTGCCGTCGCTAGCAGAGAAGGACACATGGGTTGGCCACAAAACAGCCAAGAGTCGACGGCGTCCACGTACAGGCCCAGTCCGACGGCACTGCACACAACGGCCACGCCCCCCGAGGCGACGCCAATCTTCAGACGCGATTGCATCACGGTCCTGCTCGTGGTCTCCTTGACGGTGGGTGGCACCAGTGACCGCACCATGCCCGTTTCCACAAATTCGACCAGCGCCACATCGATGTAGCTGGTCAAGATCGCGGCAAACCCGAGCAGCGCCGCTAAAAGCGCCGCCGCCGCGGCTACAGAGAGAAACGCGATCACGGCCTCATACCTCGTGGAAACGTCGGTTCGTGGCCTGCACCGGGTCAGCAATTTGTGCACTCCACTCGAGCAACGACCCCCATCATCGCAGGACACGAGCAAGCCGACCTGCATGGAGGTCGTCCCGACGGATGCCGCGCCCGATGCTGAGGATCGAATCTGTAGGTTCACCCAGCCTTGCGTCGCCAGCGAAAACACCAGCAGGCCACATGCGATGAGCACACAAATCGCCGCAGCGGCCGCGATGCGGAGTCGGCAGCGCATCGAAGGAGGGGAGGAACGGCTGCGGTTGAATCCACGAGACAGCACACGACGATCAAAAAAGCGGAGAATATGTCGCGTTTGTGAATCCAGCAGCGCGGACTTTGGATCAAAACGAAACGAAAAGGGTCACAACGAACGTGTGTATCGTGTATCGTGAAATCGGGACGCAAAGACTTCTTGCGGCAAAATACTTTTCTAACTGTCGACTTCAAACCACTCACGGGACACGGGATCGAACCACATTTGGCTCTCAGGATCAAAATAGCACATGGAATCCACGTCGTAGTACAAGCGTTCCTCGTTAGACCAGTACAGCGTCGAGTTTGCACCCTCCGTGCGAATCCACGTCCCAGGGGGGAGGACGTTGCGATGGCGTTCCGCGTCCTGCAGTCGGATCGATTGCTCGAAGCGCTGTATCTCGAGCTGGTTTGCGGACGATCGGGGTTGAGGCTGGGACTGTGCCGCGGCTGCCGCTTGCGTGTGCTGCGACGCGGCACGAGATTCGTTGTTCTGTCTAGGGGTGACCCGGTTAACCGGTGGCAGCCGCTCGTCGGACTCGGTTGCTGTGCGGCGCTGAGCCGCTTGCGGCCTAAGCTGTGGCTCATCGGGATGTTGCGAGGGATGCGACTCGTCGCGCGGTCGTGAATCGTCCTGCGAGGTCGCAATGGTGTCAGCGCGGGCCACCTTCCGCGCGGGCGAAAGGCCGTCGTTGGCACTCTTCACGTTCAAGTGTTCCAGTAGCAGCAACACCAACGCGCTAACCGCCGCGACGCAAAGCACCGCCCATCCAGCGACCGCCGTCCCGTGACTGTAGCCCAGGGTGCAGATCGAAGGGGTGGCGCACAACGGCGTGGCGGTTGACCCCTTCGCGCACGCCGTGGTGAAGGCATCAAGTCCGGACCAAAACAATATGAGACCGATGGTCGCGATCAACACGGCAACGATCAATCCCACGACTGAAACCAGCAGCCATTGGCGAGCCGCCGAGGCCCGCCCTTCGGCACTATCGACGGCAGCATCTCCTGTGGGTGAACGATCCTCAAACGAGGCACTGCTGTACGACGGAGTGGCAATGAACCCGTCCGGTCGTGCAATGGGCTCTCGCGGGCGCAATGACACCCACCAGAACATCACGGTCGCGACGCCTGCCACGATGATGGCGATAGAAAGCATCGCCACAGCGCCTGTCAGCATGCGTCGCCCCGTGGTGCAGCCAAGAAAGAACGATTCATCGTAGTCTGCGTTGGGATGGCATCGCGCACCACCCACACAGCTGTGCGCCAATCCGACAAACATCTTTGGCGCGAAATCCACTGACGCGGTGGCGATAATCCACTGTTGACTCGTCGCCCCAATGAGCAGCAGCAGAAGGCTTGCCGCCAAGAGCACGGAGGTCACGGACGACACGAGGGCTCGCGCCAACGACGACGACGAGGTGGCGGGCGACGAAGACGTCGACGGTGCCGCCACGTGGGCATTGGTAGATGATTTCATGAGACCTGGAAAAAATGGCTTCGCACGTCAAACGGTCCGTGGAGAAACCAAGAAGACCAACGACTCGCATAAGTGCTCAGTTGGAAAACCTCTCGTTGCACTGCCTTGGCATGAGCGTTCGCGCGAGTTACTCGGCGTGCGGAAGATCGCGGGATGTAAACAGGAGGTGGACGTCTGGGGATAGGGGGGCATTCATTCGTTTCTGTAATCAACAGCGACAAAACGGAGGGGTCGGGTACGGACCGTCGAGGCCACGGACGGATGTGTGTGAGTCTCGCGTTGGTTGGATCTAGAGGTGCGACGCGCAGCGAATGGGACTCCCGGAGCTCACTTGCCGGCACCGCTGGTCATCTTCGCTCGCCATCGCCGCATGTCGTCGTTGGCCCGCCGCTCTTCCTCTTCCACTTCACGACGCAGCGCCGCGGCGGAGGCGGAGGTGGTTCCGGCCGCTCCACTGGCAGGGCCCGCTCCGCTGTAGAGCGCATCATGGCGCATGGTGGAATCACCGTAGTTCATGGCTCCGCCACTGCGCCCCGCAGCGCCGAACTGCTGAGTATGCTCGTACGCGGCAGCTGCTTGAGACCGCAGCGCGTCTAGCTGGCTCTTGAGGGCCATCAGCTCTCGATTCTTCTCGGGAAGTTCGGCCTCGAGTTTGGTCACGTGTTGCAACAATTTTGCCCGTTCGGCCTCGAGCGCGGGATAGTTTGCCACTTGTTTCTTCATTTCTCCCACTTGCGCTTCAAACTTGATACGGGCATCTCGTTCCTCCTTCAGCTGGGCAACCACCGGCTTGAGGTCGTTGACTTCGCCTTGAAGCAGCCGCAACGTCTGTTGCGCGTCTCGCAGCTGCTTGTCCTTGGTTTGTAGTCCAAGCGACACAGTGGTGGCTTGGTGCTTCGCGTGAACCAGCTCGTTCGTCATCTGCCTGATTGTCTGGGCATGCGTTTGTAGCGCAACGGTATTTTGCGACAGTTGCTCTTTGATTTCCATGATGACGGCTTCGAGCAGCTTCTTGTCGCTCTCCGCGCCGACAAGGTCGTCTTTCAGCCCTTTGTTCGTCGCTTGCAGTTCGCGAACCTGGGCGTCCCATTTCGCGTCCGCAGCTGCGACCGCGGCGTTGATTTGCTGCTGCACCTGCACCTTCGATTGGTCGATCGCCGCTTGGCACTCGCGACGTGATTGGTCAATTTGGCGCGTCAGCTCGTCCGCCCTGGCTTTCATCTCCGCCCCTTCTCTCTCTTTCGCAACGAGGGCGGTTTTCACCGAGTTGACATCAGTCGTCAGCTTCGTGTTTGCGTTCGACAAATCTGTGTTGTATTGCAAGACCGTCGATAGTCTGCCCTCCAGCGACCGCACCAGCTGCGCGGCTTCGGTCGCCATCAAGAGCTGCCCGTGCTGACGGGTTGCCTCGTCTGGGGGCAACTGAACGCGATCCACCTCGAAGACTGAATTGACGGGAAATGGCTGATCTTGAGCGTAGACGTCGCGTACGACCTCGTGAGCGCGTAGCGGGAGGGTGGAACGTTCGTAGATGCGCTCCTTCAGCGACCGGCAGCGTTCCGACGAGGTCAAGACCGTCGAGGAGGCAGCAGCCGTTGCCGGCTGTGGATTATGCGGATGGGGCGTCGGGCCTGTCGTCGACGACGGCTGCGACGGGTGGTGCTGCGACGATGTGGCGCTCGCGACGGGCTCCAGGGTCACAATTGGCAACGCCGCTACGGCCGCAGCGAGCTGTGGCGCACTGCTTGCGGGTGGCAAACTGCCACTGCCGCCGGTGGACGCCGCCGCCGGGGAGCTTCCATCTAACGCAAGTCTCACCATCATGCGGTCGCGCATCGACACGCAGTCGGAGCGGCTCTGCAAAGGGTCCGTCATTGTTGTGCTGGGTACTGTGAGACGCAACGGGTGAACGGGGGAACCACCGACAGACCTGAGTGGTCCCAGCCACGAAAATTTTGAAAAAATGCAGCGAAAAATCCTCAATCCCCGCTGCGAGGCGGAGCTCGCAAAGGACAGACTCTCCTACCGTCTGAGTGATTTCAGATTACGACGACTTGGGTCCTCCAAAGGGAATGCCACGGCCACCCGACGACCCTCCGCGGCCTCGGGGTGCACCTCCACGACCTCCACGGCCACCTCGCCCAGCCGGCGCGCTGCCGCCACGACCACCGCCACGGCCTCCCCGAGTCGCATTGCCAGAGGCCGAAACCTCCTTCAGTAAGTTATCTAATGGCACAGTCTCCGGCAACACGTAGAACCGGATGCACGACCCCCGGACGCTCAAGTGATCTAGTTCCGTTGGATTCCGGCCACGGACGGTGATTTTGACGCCTTTGAGGTGCGTATTCATGGACGGATCGATGCTCGTGACGTGGCCGGTGACGACCGAGCCGTTCTTCAATTCCAACGTCACGAGCTCGCCCGTGAGCCCCATCAGCAGCCGAACAAGTTGAACGGGCATAATGTTGAACACGTTACAGATGAGGGAAACTCAAGGACGAGGCGTAGTGACTATCGCGACGTGAGAGCCATAGAGAGAGAGAGAGAGAATGGGGACAACAAACACATGATGGGAGGGGAAACAAATACGGTCGACGGAAACGACACAGTGGCCGAGTGGGTGTCGTAAAAGGTCTCGTCGCGGGAGGAACGGCAATGAAACAAAAGAAAAATGAAGCAACCCGCTAAGAAGCAGACGGCGAAGACGGTGGACCCTTTTTGGGTGTCGACGTGCCTCCATGTTCGCGTCGCGTTCTAGCGGAAGCCAGTCTGCCGTCGCCGCTTGGTGGTGCCCCTTGGCCCCGGACATAGCCAAACGCGAGCAGCGCCAGTGGCACGCAGCCGAACACCGAGCAATACAGAACGACGTTCAAGGCAAACGACAGATTGAGAGTGTATTGGGCCAAGCGGCCGCAGACAAACGGACCGAGGAAATAGCCAAAGACGTTGAACCCCACGTTGGCGAGAGAGCTCGCCACGCTGCGGTGCTCTGGCGCGACGCTGACCATCATCATCCCGGACGCCGCTGGAATGACCGCGGCGCCACAGAAGAACATTCCCCAAAGGCAAATCAAAAATGACGAGATCGTCCACATCATGGTGGCTGAAATCGCAAACACCCCAGCGGCGGCGGCGGCGGTCAACGCAAAAGTCGACGCAAGTTTGGTTTTTCCACGATAACCGCCGAGGCGGTCTAGCGCAATGCCGCCTACCAACACGCCAAATACGGGGGCGGTGACCGCGGCGGACCCAAACCCAATCACAATTGTGTTCATTGACGCGCTGAACGGGGCACCTCTAAGAAACGGGGTCGCAAACACCTGCAGCGCCGTGACCACAAAAAATAAGCAGCACAATGTCGCTGAACACATCGTAAACAGCGGATTCGCGAGCACCAACGCTGCCTTCGCGAACGCATCGCTGAGCGTCTCGGAATGCGTCCGACGAGGAATGGGACTGGTGGCCACGTCGCCTACTGCTGCACTTCCCGTGGCGGCAGAGTTACGACACGCAGGAGGCTCATCGGCTGCGACGACGACGGCCGACGAAGCGACGGGGGTCGCTGCGTCGCTCTCGGTGGCCAGAGCAGCGCCACAATCAACCGCCGTCGCAGACGACGATGTCGCCTCGTTTTCGCCCTCGTTTTTGATCACCAGGGTTGCGCCATCGTGGATTGGCTCCTCGGCTTCCTCCTCGTTGCCCTCGTCAGGGTCGCAGCGCAGCGGTTCGAGCGCGCGAGAGGGCACAAACGCGATAGCGATCAAAATGAAAATCATCACAACGCCCTTACCGACAAACGCCTGGCGCCACGACATGCCGAGCGCGGGGACCACGATGCCGCCTACCAGGTAGCCCAGCGCCGTCCCAATCGGCACGCCAACGTTATTCAGCGCCATCCACGTCGACGACGACGAGGTGGGCGCGTGGTCCTCTATCCACACCACGCTGAGGACGACAACCGCGGCCAGCGTTAACCCGATGAGGACACGCGCGATGCAGCAGGTCACGAACGACTCACTCATAGCGAAGAGCAGCGTCGCCTCCGTGTGGATAGCCATCGCCGCGATCAGGACGATCCGCGATGAGAGGAGGTCGGCTAAATAGCCCGCGAGAAGGCACCCAACGGTGTTGCCCACAAACACGATCGATCCCAGCGTGCCAACGTCGCCCATCGTCATGCTCAATTCCTGGAGCAAGCCATCCTCGACTCCGAGCACCGCGCTGAAGGCACCATTGTCGTAACTCGTCATGACTTTCAGCATCACAAATAGCCACAGAACCGTTTTACGTTCTCGAAGTGGGACGACGTGGTCCGGGATCGACGTGGGTGACGTCGGGATCGACTTTCGCCGACGCGGTGCCTGGACCTCTGGGCGGTGATGCTTCGCTGCCGTGCGTAGGTCATCGTTACCGTCGGGTGCCATGCTGAAACTCAAGCTGCTGGATGTCGCCGACAGAGCATCCAAAGATGTCATGGGGCTACGATCGGAGCGCAACGGGCGGGTGGTCGAAGAGGCCGCTGCCGCCGCATCCAAAGGGAGCGACCCGCTCGCGGAGGCAACCGGCTCGATGGCATCGAGCGGCGGTGGTTCTCCTTCTCCGATAGGCGACACACGTCGACGCATGTGAGAAGAATTTTGGAGCGAAACAAACCTATTCATTACGTTCAGAACACTGCAAGGCATTGTTCACATTTTGTGCTTTCCAACAAGACGAACGAACAAGCGGGCGTTGAACCCTACTCGTCCCGTATATGCATCGCCCCTTCGCTTTCAAGACGATGACGACGATGGTGGTGGCTTCATAGGATGGTTCCTCGGATGATCACGCTCCGCATCGATGCCCATGCGGTACAGCAGGTCGCCCTGGAACGTGGCGCCCATGCCTAACTTGCGCTCCCGGCTCTGATCCACGTCACCGGTTTCGGGATCCACGACGTGAAATCGCATGTCGTCGTGGAAATACTGCGTCTTCCCGGTGCCGTCGCTGTTGTGCACCCACGCGGAGTTGGACACACCCCAGTTGAACGTGTACCCTTCTTCCCACGGATCGTTGAGCTGTTTGTGCTCGTTACCTCCACCCGCGAGGAAATCACCCGTGCCGCGATTCGCCTTTCTGCCTAAGCGCAGACTCCAAGGCTTGTGGAACGAATAGAGCTCGTCATTGGTCGCCTTCGCGTCCAGACGTGCCTGATGGATGGTCCGGAAGGGATCGGTCCACTTGTCCTCATTCAGAACGTCCCAGAGCGCTTTTTTCGTCATCGCGGCGCTTGTATCGCCGCGCAACTGTGCAAGTTTCTGCGCATCGGCAATAAGCGTGGACGTGCTCCGGGACTCTGCCCGTTGCGTCGAGGGCGGTGATGGCGCTGATTCCTCGTCGCCACCGGCCGTCGCCGTTGCAATCTGGTTCGCTCCGTCGCGGTATTCAATGGCCTCCTCCATCGCGGTGATAATGTCAAGGAAGCGCTTCTTGCGGCCGAGTACCACCTGTTGCTCCTGAGAACCGTGCTGGTTGTACTCCGTCACATGCCGTTCCAACGTTTGCGACTTCAGCCGCGATTCAATGTCCGCGGTGGACATTCCCTCCGCCCGCCACGTGGCGGCTTGGGCAAGCTGCGCTCGGTAGCGGGCCTTCGACGCCATGAAGCGTTCGTCCTCCATCGCCTTGTGCGCGGCGACAAGCTGCTCACGTCGCTCTTCCACCTCCATGGCTGCCTTGAACTTGATGCGCGCCTTCGTGATCCGTTCAGCCAGTTGGCGCGTGTGTTGCGTTTCGACGTCCTCGTCATATGCCGCTTGCTGTTCGATGAGCTCTTTGTACTTTTCGCCTGCTCGCTCCATTTTTGCAAGGTACTCCGAATCCTTCTCCTGCTGTAGCATGTCCCAATGCTCATCGCCGGCCTGCCCGAACCGTTGCCGGATCACCTGTTCGAGCGCACTCATGCTTACTCGCAAGCTCGCATACCGGTTGACTTCTTCGTCCGACACCTCTGGCATGTTCGCAGCGCTAAATTCGGCGTCGTGTATCGCGCGACCCTTTGGACCTAACGAGCGAGCATCCCGTTTTCGCTCCAACACGAATCGCATGTAATCACCGGGTTCGCCTTGAAGTGCCTTGGTTACCTCTTGTGACGCGATCAGTTTCCTCTCCGCATCACCGCTCCGATAATCGGCGTCGATTTGAGCAAAGACGTCCCGCAGCCACGACCCCCGTTGTCTCACCGCCGCCTCTGTTTGTCGCATGGTGTCGTGGCCATACGGTT
>ERZ1292630.1242-Hain-H41-02um-R3-1242-length-25371-cov-9_pt1 | contig 25371 bp, 6 predicted proteins | sample MGYA00564408_ERZ1292630 | MGnify/ENA primary metagenome ERZ1292630 (study PRJEB36523, sample SAMEA6512641) | groundwater metagenome | collected 2019-01-08 | study: AquaDiva: Metagenomics assemblies of 32 groundwater samples
CGCAGAGCCAGAACGGGCTCTGCGCAAGCAGCGCCACGGTGTCGTTCGCGAAAATTACGAACCGTCGTCTCCCGTGCCCTTTCCGCCAACATCGTCGTGCCACCCGTCCCTCTGGCAATCTTCATTAAGCCGTGGATGGCATGGCGACGGTCGTCGCGTTCCCAGCGTCGTTTCACGGCATGCGACGGTCATTCACGATGCGCTGGCGTCGCGGTGGCGCTCACAACCGACATCTGCATCGTCTGGAGTGCCTCAATGGGAACAGCGTCTCAACCGCATGCGCGAGGAGGAGGTCGCGTCGCAAGCGCTTCTGCACGACATTACAGATGACCTTCGACAACCTCTTCGCCCTTGCACGGGCTCAGGAGGACTTTACCGCGTTGCAGCGTCGCATACAGATGCATCCCTGGCGCCGATTTGGGGGAGAATAAGAGGAAGTCGAGAGGCGAGCGGCCGACCTCCCCGTCGGCGGCGCCCGCAGAGCTCGGAGCAGCCGCAGCGGCAAATGAGCGATGCTGCCCGTGTGCGACACGACGTTGAGCCGATGAGGGTACAACGCGGGCGGCGGGGACGGGCCGACGTCGATGAGGTGGCATACTGCTCACCGAGGAGATCTACGATCGAACGACACGCTGTTGCACCTAAACATACGAAGAGGGCACCGACGAGATCCGTTTTGATTCTCGTTTCTATTTGATTTCCCTTGTTTGATCATCGCTTCGTTGCGGGTGGCGGCCCCTGAATACTGTGGTTTGTTTTTCCCCAAAGAACTCACCTCCTTTTGATCAAGACCTCGAACTACAACACTCATCCCACCTCAAACATTGAAACGTTCGAAAAAAAATTGTTCGTGTGTGTCTCGGTTTGTCATCGACGTCTCGCTTCATCGCTCTCCCACGGTCACTGCTTAGACCTGGTAACATCCAGAGTCGCACTCGATTGGCAATTTTCGGGGCTTCATTTCCAAAAAAAATTCGGAGCGTGCGAACACCACTGCGATGCCGCGACACTCTATCGTCCCTCGGCGCGTAACCTTCGCGGCGACGCTCATGGTAGTAGTGGTGGTCGTTGGATGGTGTTGCACGACGACGACGACGCGCGGTCCCATTGGTGGCACCGAGGATTGGCACTGGCCGTTGGCCGCGCGACGTCGATCCCCGCCGTCCGTCTCGCCGCATTTCACGATCTTGCATATAACGTTTGTCAACGCAGCGGGAGTCGACGATTTCGAGGCCGCAGCAAACGCGAATGCGATTTCAACGCTCGCCGTACCCAGCGGTGGCACCGTCATCTACGTCGACCTGTGCCCCCGCCTGCAAGCGCGGCGCGAGGGGGAGGTCGCGGTGGATCTGGCCGCGATGCAGAATTACGTCGACCCCCTGGTGGACGGGCCGCCGCAAACGCCGCCCCCGGCCGGGGCGTTCTTCGTCGCGCGACTGCTCAACTGCAGCGTCAACGGCTCGCGGCTGCACTTTTACCACACGTACGCCCGCCGGCGCAACGCGGGTGAGACCAACCTCGGCGTCGCGCCACAATCGCAGGTGCGCGTTGAGATCATCTCGTCGCGGCTGCTCAATACGTCGGTGATGATCGACCTGTACGGGACGCCGGGAGAGGTCTTCTCGCCGACGATCTGGGCGGCGCGCAGCGGCGGCGTCGCAAAGACGGGGGGCGACCCGGCGACGTCGACGCTGTACCCCTTGTCCGGCAGCGTCGTCGTGCGCGGCAGCGTCATCGAGGCGGCGGACCAGCGGCAGGCGCTGCCCACCCCCCTCAACGAAGGGCTGGGCGAATCGGCCCCGTTCGCGGTGTCGACCGTGTGGGAGGCGGCGATGGCACTGTGCTTCTTCGCGCCGCTTTTCTCGCGCTTCACGGTGCACGTGGCGAGCTCGCGTGTCGCGGCCGTGAGTACACAAGCCTCGCTGAGCGCGATGGTCTTGTACATCGGAGCGGGAACGACGAAGGATTCTGCCGAAACGGGCGTCTGGGATGATGCGACCTCCGCCATATTGGACAGCATCGTGGTGGTGTCGGACGGCTCCAATGTGACTGCACAGTCGCTGATGTCCGTCACCGCGTCACCAAACGGCACCACAGCGAACGTCCTGCGCATCGAGGCGAACGTGCGCAACAGCGCCTTTCTCATATCCACGTGGGCCCTTCCGCCCCCGCCCTTCGCGAGTGGCGCACTGTGGCCCGACGAATCGGCTTCCATGCCGAGGGTCCCTGAGGTGCGGACGTCGCTGACGGCGGAAACCAACGGCGGCAACGCCGCTCTCTTGATGTTTTGTGCTCACCTTCAGGACGTATTCGTCGCTATCTCCAACGCCACGCTGCTGGCGGACGCCGACGTGAATGGGGACGATGGCGGCCTGTCGATCCAAGGCGGCCCCCCTCCCCTCGTCGATGTGTCGTTGTACCGCACCGCGGAGATCGGCTACGGTTACGGTGATACCGCGAATGTCACTTGGCTCGTTCAGCGCGACGCCGTTCTGACGGCTTCATCGCGACTCGGAATTTCTTACGCCTTCGGCGGTTCGGGTACCGCCGACATGTGTTTAATTCTCATTCGACATGGCGTGACGATCTCGGCGTCTGGAAGTCAAGCGGTCTTCTCTCTTTTGTTTAGTGCGTCGCCCAGCATCGTGATCTTGGGCAGCAACGTCACTTCGACCGCCACGGGTGGGGCCGCCTCGATTGGCTACGTTGCAACAATGGATAATGTCTTTGTGCTAATTGCGGCCGCGTGGACCGTCGAGGAGGCGCTCGGTCTCACCTATCGTGCCTTTCGCGAGCCCGTCTCGACTGGCGGCGTTGCGCCTTGGCTGCCAGTCGCCGTGTTCAACATCAGCAACAGCGCCACGGTTGCGACGCTCATGAGGACCGTCAGCGGCGTCGACTGCTCCGTTCTCGGCGGCAGCAGTGAAGCGGTCACGCAAACTGCCGCCGTGTGCGACCTTATCGTGGCCACGATGCTCGCCGTTCCACGACTCGACATCGTGCAAGCGTCCATGCAAACGGCCTGGGGATGGTACGTGGCCGACACGTCCATCTCAACGACATCTACCGAGGGCACGGCGACGTTCTTTACGGTTAGTGATACCGTGAGTCGCAGCGTGATCGTGCTGCGCGGCGTGCCGGTCGGCGTTTGCGACGCCATGTGGCCGGTGACGTCACGTCAGCAGGAAGCATCTGTGGTTATTGCGCCGAGGACGCTACATGTGGTCGTCGTGGCGGATCTACAGAGCGAGCTGCTCGTCATCGGCCAGAGCACGTCGCTCACGGATTTTTCAATCGTACACGGAGCGCGACTCGTCGCCAATTCCACAAAGCAGCAAACCTACGTCATGATGTTTAGCCGCAAATTCCTAAGCAATCGCGTGCTCCTCGCCTTTGGATCCACCGTCACCGTCGACGCTGGCACAACCGCGGATGTGATCAGCTTTGCCGTTTGTGATGTTTTCAACTCGACGATCACCATCGCGAGCAACGTGGTCGTGACGGTGTCGCGGAGCATCCGGGGAGGCCAATCGACGAGCAACGGCACCGGGAGCGGCGAGGCGGTTCTAATCTTAGACTTCATCGACTCGACGTGCCGCTCGACCAATATTTCCGTGTCTGGACCAGCTACCCGAATATCTGCGACAGTTCCACATGGCCCGGGAGGCTATGCGTTGTCGTTTTCAAACATGTCGAACGCCAACGTCAACGTTGGAGACGGAGTCACCGTCATTCTCAGCGGCCATCGCAACGGATTTGTGTTTGTTAACGGCCCCGTGAACGGCAGCCTCATCGTCGTGGGCCCCGCCCTTGAGGTGACGTCCTATGCGTCCGCAACCGACGCCAGCTATCCGTACAACGCCAGCAGGCCCCCTATCGTGCGGTGGGTAACCTTCTACGCCCCCCTCCGTGACTCCGTGGTAATCGTGTCAGGGGCTCCTCTCGAATACGCTCTCGGCGTTGGCACCGCTCCCCAATGCGTCTTGCCTTGGATGGCCGGGGCGCGAGACGTCCCCATGATCGTTGTCGGTGACAACGACAATTCACCCTATTCGGATGGACCGTCCGTTCGCTCCTCCACCACCGCGACGACGTTCACGTTCGCCGTTCCGTCGCCTTCAGCGCTGCCACCTGTCACCACCGCCGTTCCTTTCGTGTCGCTTCATCCCCCTGCCTTGGAAATCGTCACGTTTCTCGACGCTATGCTCCGGAGTTGCACGACGGTCCTCCCCGGGGTGACCTTCAACGTCTCCGCGCCCGTTGGCTCTGTCTCCGTGCTCAACGGCAACCAGGTAACGGACTCTGTGCTCTCCATGTACGGCGAGGATAACGTCGCGGCGATGAATCGCATGAGTCACGGCGGCCTGGTCCGCGGTGGTGCCCTCGTCGTGATGATCTTTGTGTCCACGGTGTCAAATGGAACGGACTTCCACCTTTTGCGCATTCGAGGTGTGGTCGCGAACTCTGTGGTCGCGATGCAAGGTGACGTCATCGTGCAGGCGTTCGCATCCACGGTGGCGAGCATCGTCAGTTTCCAATCGAACCTCGCCAATTCAAGCGTGATGGTGGTTGGCGTCCAAGTGAACCTAACGTGCCGCCGGGACCTGACAAGCGGCGCGGTGGACAACGTCAGCCCGGCCGGGCCACTACGGTCCATCCAGTTCCTGTGCTTCGAGGCAAGTGTTACGCAGCTCAACTTATCCCGGGTCGAAGTGCGTTCGGTGACAATGTTGGCGGACGTGTCGACACCGCCGACGCGCCGGGACCGCGACTTGTGGCAGCTCGTCGTGGTGTCATCGCGGAGATCGCCGCCGCTCGCGGTCCCTGGCTCGCTGGTCTCCATCGAGGACAGCGCATTCAGCATCGTCGAACAACTCGATAGCGGCAACGGGGGCTTCCGGCTCGATGCGTTCCTTCAACTGCCGAACACGACGACGGTGGCGGGCGCTTCGTCGCCCTACTGCCTGAGCCTCCTCAACGTCACGATCACGTCGACGACGCCGGCGAATTCGACTATGTTCCTGTACTGCGACGAGCCGTTGAGGGGGCCCACACCGCAACGTGGCAACGGTACGTGTGGGCAGGCCAGCTGCCCGGTCCCGCTGAACGCGACGGTGACTTCGGTGCGCGATATCTGCGCGGCGATCATCGCCGACCAGGCCGCGGGGCAGACGTCGTACTTCGACGCGTCGGACGCGTCCGCCCCCGGCGTGTTCCGGATCGCCGACTGCCGCGTGGCGAACGCGAGCATCGTGTTTGTCGCGTCGACTCCTGTCAGCGGCCCGCCGCCCGGCGTCGAACCGCGTCAGTCGCCGATGGCGCCGCGGCCACGCGGGTGGCTGGCCGTCGAGATCGCGTCGTCGACGCTGCGCAACACAAGCCTCATCGTCGCGAGCTTCAGCGGCAGCAACGACGCGATCGGCAGCGGCCAGCAACCGGGCGACCTTACAGGGTACCTGCGCATCGAGCAGTCCACCATCGACCGCGTGGCGGCCTCACCGCTCATCCGGCGCACGGCGCAGGGCGTGACGTCGACGTGGGCCAACGTCTTCACCGGTCTCATCACTGTGCAGGCCAGCGCTGCCTTCGTCGGTCTGATCGTCGCCAGTAGCTTGGACGGGTTCAACGTCACCGTCGTGAACTCGTCGCTGTCCGCCGTCCTCGACGCGGACGTCTCCGGCTACGTTGCGGGGGTGCTGGTCGTCATTTGCCCACTGTTGAGCACGAGTAACACTTCGCAAGCGAATCTGCTCGCGACGATCACCACCCGTGATGGGCTGTCCGTCACGGGCCCTCCGGCGATGTTCCGTCGGATGTGGCGCTGCAGCTTTCTGGTATCCAACTCGTCGCTCTCTGGCTCTGGGGGTATCGTCTTAGTGCTGGTCGTATTCCTGTCCGTGGTGGAGAGCTCGATCGTCGTGCAGGGAGCGTTATCGGTGCTGACGGCAAACGACGCCCTCGGAACGAGTGGGGGGAAACTCGCAGTCATGGGGTTCGCCGTCGCCCTCATTTTCCGCAGTCAGGTCAAAGTCACTGACGGCGCACGGCTCCGGATCACCGTGGCACGGAGCTCGCAGACGGGCTCGCCGTCGCCAGTCGTCGCTTACGTTGTGTTCTTCGTCACGTCCGGTGTTCGAACTGGGGGCTGTGTCATTGAGGGCCTCCGGCTCGAAATCAGCGATGCCGCGAGGGTCACCGTCGACCCGCAATCCGAAGCCGGAGTGGCAGGAGGCGCCGCGTCTCTCATCAACGCGACGGCCTTTGCGGTGTGGTTCGACGCGGGCGAAATGCGCGCCAGTTCAATCATCGTCTCTCAGCGTGCCAGCATACGTGCCGTCAGCAATGGGGACAGTCGCGTGTTATTCATGGGCGCCATGATTGTATTGAATTCACTGTTTGCGATCCGAGGGGGTGCCAATCTCACGACGCTGGGAAAGGGCACGTCATCGATTCTCACGTGCGCGGAACCTGCCGTATGGACGGCTTGTCGCGTTAGCATTTTTGATGGGGCCATTCTCCACTCCGCGTCGACCGGAGAGACGGCGGTGGTGAGGACGCTCTCGCTCAAGACACTTGTCTGGTCCAGCATCGTTGTATGGGCTGGAGCAAATCTCGCAGCGACAGGCATTCCGGGCGACGTGACGGCCAGGACGGTGCTGATCCGAAAGCTTGTTTCATCCTTCATACTCGTAAATGGCACGGCGACGCGGGTGGAATCGGACTGCGAAGGTCCGCGCGTCGAGGTCAACGCAGGCACGGGAACGGGCGCAACGACGTACGCGGTAGACGAATGCATTTCCAGCTACATGTTTGTCCAGGGAGGGGCGCGGCTGACATCGTTGGCCCCAATATTAGCGGCTAAGACGATGCTTTTTCAGAACGTCAGCAACTCCCTCATCGTCGTGCAGGGTGGCGGCACCGTTGTCGAGGCGCTCTCAACGGAGCTATTCGCGTCCACGACGTCGATCGTCGAGCACATGGACGAGTCCATCATGATTCTTCAGGATGGTGCTCTGGCGCAGGCCGTTGGACCCCAGGCGATCCTGGCGGCCATGTGCATGCTGGCGGTGGTCAAGGGCAGCTGCTTCATCGTGCGGGGCGCAAGCAACATCACTGCTATCTCATCGGTGGACACGGAACTCGCAAGCGGCAGTTGCGCCCTTTTTGTGGGCAACGACGTGCGCGACACGTTCGTCCTTGTGGAAGGCTTCAGTCGCCTCGACACCAAAGGAACCGGGAAGCCGCAACGAGCGCTGCTGGGCCTAAATGGTGGTGGAACGGCCCTCAGCTTCGGCATCGTGCGTAACACGACTGTCGCCGTGCAGCGGAACGCCACTGTCGCGGCTCGCGGCACGGTCGCCTCGGCAAACTGCTTCTCGATCGCCGCGAGCGCTGCGAACCTGTCAGTCGTGGTGCAGGGCGGCTCGAGCATCGTGGTAACCGGCGCCGCCGATCCCGAGTCGCCAACGGGCGTCCTGTGTGCCACGGCCGCCGTCGACCTCGTCACCGGTGTGAGCTTGTCGCTGCGCGACGGGGCGGTCATCGACGTCAGCGCGACGAGCGGCTCCGCAGTCGCGTTTTGGTACGGACCGGAGGCGAGCGTAGAGGCGGCATCCGTCACAATGGGCACCAACGCGTCTTTGAGAGTCCATGCGTCCGATGGCGACGCGCTGTTTTTCTCGTTCGTGAGGGGCCAGTCGGTGCAGACGTCCTTCGCCACCGGCGCGCGGGTCAACGTGTCGTGCCACCGCGCCGCAGGAGCCACCAGCTGCCGAACCGAGGTACTGGCGTTCTCGACGCTCCTTCAAAGTCGCGTGCTGATCGCCGACGCCCGGACCACGGTGACCGTCTCCGCGCGGGACGACCCTCGCAGCTCATCGGTGCTGCTGCGGGTGGCATCTGCCCTGCGAGACAGCACGATCGTGGTCACGAATAGGGCGCAGCTGATGTGTCTATCTAATCCAGGGAGCACGAACGGGGGTGGTGGCTGCGCGATGATGAGCTTCAACGGCTCGACCCTTTCGTTGATCGCGGTCAACGGCAGCGCCGCGGTGGCGCAGAGCGGCGGCGGTGCGGCCGCCTCGGCCACGTCCTTGCTGCTTTTCACGCAGGGGAGCAAGGCGCCCGCGACGCTGTCCGTTCCGGGTGCCTCGTGTCTCGTGCTGGGCGATGCGCGCTTTCAGCAATCGGACCGAACGACGGCGTACTACTGCGCCGCAGGGGACACGGAGACGATGGTCAGTCGGCCGCCGCCTGGGGCCCCGCCGCCCGTGATCGCAACGGTCTGCGCGCAGCAATACTGCTATCCGCCCTTCGGCACGAGCGTCGCAACCACCACAGCGACGACGTCGACCACATCGACGGCGTCCACGACGGCGACTGTCACGGTGGCGACCTCGACGACCACATCGACATCCTCGCTGACGGCGACGGTGGCCAATACGTCACAGCCGCCGATTGTGACCCCCACAACATTCACCACCATTGCGCCTGTGACGGGCGGCACACCGACATTCGCCGCGAGTAGCACAACGTTCCCGACGACGCAGACGACAACGGCAGCGCCAACGCGGAGACGCACGCCCACGCATCTCGCCAGCCGCAGCCGGACGCTCAGCGCGACGATGGTGCCGGCGCCTCCGGCCGCGACGCCGCCGCCGGCACTGCTGACGGCGGGCGCGACGATCACGAGCGTGGCGTCGGCGATCGGCGCGACGCCGGCGACGGCGCTGATCGTCTCGCGGCTGACGGCGATGCAGTCGATCGGGTCGTGCACGGACGAGCCGGACCTGGAGGCGTCGCTGCCGGTCGCAGACAGCCCGCTGCGGATGAGCGTGCTACTGCCCGGGACGGCGGCGGGCAGCGGCGCGGCGGGGCTGGCGCCGTACTTCGGGCTCATCGTGGGCGACACGCTGCTGCTGGCGGGCCTGGCGGCGCTGCACGCGGGGGTCGCGGGCGCGCGGTACGCGTGGCGCGGGGCGGCGGGGGCGGACGCGTGGGCCGCGGCGATGGCGTGGGCGCGGTTCCCGTCGCTGCTGGTCGTGCCGCACACGATGCTGCTGCCGCCGGTGCTGGAGGCGGCGCTGGTGGTGCTGGTGCAGGGCTCGGAGGCGGCGACGCGCACGCCGGCGGGCGCCGTGGTGCTGGCGTTCGCGCTGGGCGCGGCGTGGGCGGGCGCGACGGCGGCGGGGCTGCACTGGGTCTTCCGCCGCGCGCTGCCGGCCTATGCCGACTTTGCACCGTTCTCCGCGGCGCCGGACGACACAGGGCACGGGAACCGACGGCTGGTCGCGCGCCTGGTGCGTGTGTTCGAGTCGGCAGAGGCGGGCGAGTGGGTCGACAAGCTGGGCATGGAAAACGCGGACGACCCGAGCCCGGGCGACGATGCGCCCAAGGGCCGCGGCTCCTTCGTGCGGCGCTTCGAGCTGCTGTTCTGCGACTACCATGGGCGGTGCGCGTGGTACCTGGTGGCCGAGATCGCGGCGAGCTGCTTCTACGGGCTGGGCGCGGCGCTGACGTTCTGGTCATGCAGGGCAGCGAATGGCGTGCTGATCGCGACGGTCGTGGGGTACCTAGGGTCGATGGTGTACCTGCGACCGCACGTGTCGCGGCTGCACTACGGCATCGGCGTGTTCTTCGCGGGGTTGCAGCTGCTGCTGGCGGCGCTGACGGTCGCGCACAACGCGACGAGCCAGCGCTACGGCCGCCTGGCAAGCGCGGTGTTCGTGACGGAGACGGCCATCGTGTACTTGGCGCTGCTGCGGACCGTGTACGACGTCTCTCGCGTGGTCTATCTCTTCGTGCGACGCAAGGCGCAGCACCTGCAGCGTCAACGTGAACGTGCCGCTGAACAGCGCCGGCAAGACGAGGTCGAGATGGGCAGCCTGCGCCGCGGCGATGGTGACCCGGCAGTGGCCACCGGCCGCGTGTTGACGCAGCCCTTATTAGGGGTAGCCGCAGAGCCGGAAAGGGCTCCGCGCCGGCGGCGCCGCACTGCCGTTCCCGACGAGCGGTCCCCTTCGGCTTCCGTTCAGCCTTCCGCCGACGTCGTTGTGCCGCCCGTTCCGCCCCCCGTGACACCACCTTCGCGCCGGCCGACATTTCCGGTGTTGCCGCGTCGTTCTGCATCGTCGTCAACAGTCGACCGGGGAGTGCCGCAATGGCAGCAGCGTCTCAACCGCATGCGGGAGGAGGAGGTCGCTGCGCAAGCGCTGCTGCACGACACGCTACAAACGACCTTCGGCAACCTCTTCGCCCTTGCACGGGCTCAGGAGGACTTTACCGCGTTGCAGCGTCGTATAGGATCCGGCGCCGAACAACTGCCCGAGAAAAGTCGCCAAGCGAGCCTGCCCCGTCGACGGCGACATCGCAGCTCCGAGCAACCGCCGCGGCAGTCGAGCGTTGCTGCCAGTTTCGAGGACGACACAGAGCCCATGCGCGGGCAGCGGCAGCGGCGACAAGCCGATGAGGTGGCAAACTACTCGCCGCGACCGTCCATCGAGCGACACGCACCAGTTGTCGCTCTTGAACCCATGACACCACAACCCACCCTGCGGAGATCCCCGCATCTCGACGACGCAGCTGCCACCGCGGCTGTGCCTCGCGATGATGAACGGGGCTGTGCAGACGCCGAGTTGTCCTCGGTCGTCGCAATGATGGGCACGACAACGGCCCCCCGCGGGATGGAAATTGCTGAGCATCGTCGTGGTTTGGATGCGGGTGTTCAGCCGCGAGGAGAAATCATCGAATCGGATCGACTCGCGAGGATGCCTGCCAAGCCCGCTGCGTCCGGTGCTCTCCTCCCCGCTGAAATCGATGAACTTTGATGTTTTGATCTCCCCTGGTTACGCATGACATCGCCCGCGGTCCGGCGGCGCTCTGCGTTTTCTCTACGACAGAACAGAGATCACAAATCGTCTACAAAATTTTCATTTATCTTCTTCTCTCTTTTTTCCGGACAGACCTGTTCGTTTCTTTTTCTTCGTTCCTTCCTTTCCTCTCTGCTCTTCGTTCACTCTTTTTCTATTGAGTTGAAATCAGAAACGAAACCCCCACGGCTTTCGTTTGTTGAAGATTTACAGTGGGGATGGAAGGAAGTTCCTGAATGGCCTCGTGAGCGATGATTCGTAGGGCATACACTGTATACTTAGTATGAAGTCAGAAAATCCACAACACCTAGAGAGAGAGATAGAGAGCCAGCGGTCCCCTCCAGCAGCACGCTTCGCCTTCGCACATTCGGCAAAGTACAAAATGTACGGCGGCTGCCGCGGCGAGCTCTTGTTGATGCTCCATCGAAGAGTCCAGGGGAGCTATCGTAGCACTGGCGTGACGCTGCGACCGGCCGGTGGCCACCGTCAGTGTCGTTCCGGCGTGGTGCGGCAGGCCGTCGTTGCCCCCCTCCTTCCCGACGGAGACAGTGATGCACATCTTCTTTGTGATGCGGCTGTAGAGGGTGGGATTACGGTGATGGGGAGAAGTCCCCTGTCGTGGCGGCGGTTTGCCCGATCCAACGAAGGCCTTCTAATTTGGCGAAGAAGCGGCGATCATGCCACGTCGTCCAACATGCGACACCTTCCCTGGCCCGCACTCGCCACGCTTTCTCTTGCTCCTGTGAACTCGCAAGTGACTCGAACGGACTCCACCCGCGTCGTCCCTGCGGGACAGTCAAGAGGGACGACGACGACATTGCTCGGCACGCCGCCTCCCTACTTCGGACGTCGTGGACGAGAGAGCGAAGGTAACCGCACTGACTTGAAGCTCCGCGACACGTTGTTCTTGTCGTCCCACTCGGACCCGCAGGCAGCAGACGAGGCCTCAATGAGCGATCAAGGAGGGAAAACACAGTCAATATCATCGAACGACCATGACCCTTTTCTCATCCGCAGCAGAGTCGGGAGCGCAGACGCTGGCGGCGACCGCTTGTCGGCTACCCGTTACCCGCAGGAGGGTGGTGGTGGCTCGTCTTCCTCTTTATCATCGCGCATGGCCTCCTTCGGCGATGCGACGAGGCGTCGAGGGGAGGGAGGAGATGCAGCCTCCCCTCCTTCTGGAGCAGGAGGGGGGGAACGAGGTCGAGGCGGGCGGGGCCCGGCGAGGAGCGACACCCCCCGCGAGGAGGGGAAGCCATCGTTCTTCCCAAGTCGCCGTTCCACCAAGGATCCGCATCCACACACCCACCACGGTGACGAGAGCCACCACCCTGATCGACCTCCGCGAAGTTACCCGCCACTCCAACCGGCCGTGCCGCCGCTGCCAAGACCTATCGACGCTGCTCATTTTGTTGGAATCTTTGACATCCAGCCCGCGGAAATCGATGCCTTCTTGCAGTACCTGAGAGAGACTGGTCAGTTTTTTGTGTCCTCGGGTGGAGGGACCGCCAACCGACATGACGTTGACGCCGACGTGGACGGCTCCGCCCCTCGGCGATTCGTGGATTCGTTGGATGATTTACCATTCGACGTTGTTCCTCTGTGTAATCGCGATGTCGCACGTGAATTTACACCCGACGCGCTAAATGAAGAGGTTACCCGTGCCCGGACGACGCGATCAGCTTCACAGCAACCGCCACACTCGCCATTGTCCTCGCGCTGCTCTCGCGAAGTGAACGTGTTCAAAGCGACTCTGGCATTTTGCGTGTTGCCTATTGAGGGGCAATCGCCGCCGCTATCGCCGGTTTGCGGCGGGAGCGGCAACGGCAGTCGAGGTAGCGGCGGCGTGACGTTGCGAGCAGTCGGCGTCGCGATGAAAAAAGGGACGGCCATAAAGATCTGTGCCGTGCATGGGTGGCGGCTGCTACTGTCGCACTACGATCGCCAACGTCATCACGACGATCAGGAGGAAAAGGGAGGCGCTGCCGATGCAAAGTGGTCGCCGCCGCGTCTTCCCTTTCCGTCCTTCTTACGCCTCGTCAGCGTCGAACCGGTGTTTCAGGCCTCCAGCCAATGGTATCCACCCTACGCTGAAGAAAGTCGCACCAGCCCTCCCAATTCAGCCACCTCCACCCCAACCTCCTCGAGGCTAGAAGACGATCCTCTTCCAACTCATGAGACGTCTTCGGCCGACTCATCGGTCGTCGTCAGTCGCACTCCGGCCGAGAAAGTGTTGGCGGCGGCTGGCTGCGACAATCTCATCGACGAGGTGGTGGAGAAGGAGGAGGATCCCACCACGGTCCCGTGGCGACGTGTCAACCGTCGATTTCTAGCGCTGTGGGAGATGGCTCGCTCCCTCCCAGGCGCGCGCTATCACGCCGGCGGCAGCAACGCGATCAGCAAGAAGTGGCTGCACAGCCCATCGTTCGAGGGCTTCGCCCGCTCGATTGGCTGCCTTCTTCCTGCCGCGGTGGCCTCTGCCAGCATGGTCGCCGCCTCGTCCGCCGTCGACGCCTTGCGCGAAGCGTGGTCACAGCCGCTGCTATTTCAATCCTGGGCTCGGTTGGTGTCCATCTACAGCGAGGCGCTGCGGCGGCAGGACGCTGAAGCCCGACTGCTTTGCAAAACTGCGCTGACGACGTCCGGTTGTCATGGCTCGACTGCACTGCCTCCCATGCGGTTTCATTGGACGGTTTCGATGCTGGCGTCGGGTCGTAGCAACAACAACGTTCGTTCTGGCGAAGCCCTACTAGAGTCGTGTCTTCTCCTTTGTCGGATGGTTCTAGATAGCAGCAGTCGTTCCGACGAGGGAGGAATATTAGAACGCTGTTCCGGCCATCGTGGTGATGACATCGAAGACAACCATGCGACCTTCTTCGTGGCCATGCTGCACCTTCCGCTACTGACGCCGACGCTTTGCCAAGGGGCTCATGATGATGCCTCCATGGTCGAGCCGCAACCGCGCACCCCTCCGTCTTTGGCCGTTGGCATCGGAACGAGCAAGCAGGAGGCCCTCGAACGAGCGGCGCAGCACGCACTGTTGCTCCTCGAGCGCTATTACCCGAGTTTCCCCGCGTCGTTGCCCATGCTTCGCGACGCGGCGTCCATCACAACGAACGGCCGTTGTTCCACGTCAAGGGCGCCTCCTGAGGACAGGATCCCTCCTGACACGACACCACCACCCGTGACGGGTCACAGCCCATCACCACCGACCACCGTGGCGGCGAATACGACGGCGTCGAGTAGTCGTAGCGGGATTGGCGGCGCCGATGACGATGCGGTGCTGTTGAGCCCCTTTCCACCCTCAATCGATTTTTCCGCGAAAACGCAGGCGATGATCGGCGACGTGGACGGGTCGCGTCGGCGACGGCTCGTGCGCCTGTACGTTCAGCTTCGGCGAAGGCAACAACGGGGCACAAACACAAACATGAGCACCACGCCGGGCGGCGGTGATAGTCGTGGCGATAGCAGCTCCCAACAGGGTGACGATCACAACGACGACCACGCTGACGGTGAGGTAACGCTCGACGTCGCGCACAGCAATGCGATACCCAATGCAGCGACGAGTCGCGCCGAAGCGCCGCGTCACGCTTCGGCGGGGAAAGCGAACTGCTGTGTCTGTACCGTTTCGGTCACGCTGGAGGCCAGTCACCCGAACGCAACCGCAGCGTCGCTAACACCGCCACCTGGTGTTCCTGATCGCGCAACGATCGCCGTGACTCAAACTGGGATGTCGCGGGATCAAGCCGAGGAGCTCGCCTTCGAGGGTGTTTACGACGCGCTATTGATGAACGATGCGATTTTTTGTAAGTTCGTGGAGCGTCTGATCGTCACTTTCCCGCGCGCGCTCAACGGATGCGACCTCGCCGCGACGCTCACCATGCCGCGGCACCTGATGGTCCGTATTATGGACCTTGACGCGTCGTTGCCGCCAGAACAGCCCGCCGCGCTAACCACGTCCGCCGCGGCCGCGAAGGATGAAGACGGCGTCGTTTGCGATGACGGGGAGCGGATTTCGGCGGACGCAGTGGGCATAGGGGAGGCGCTCCAAGGACGCGAATGCGACCGCGGCGATGCAGTGTCCGTTGGGACGCCTCTCACCACGGGTGCCGTTCGCAGCCCGTCGCCGACGGACACGACGATGGGGGCGGCTCCTGTGTCGCTGAATGGAGCCGCACCGCCATCGCTGCCCGTCGTCGACCGGGCCCTCACGGCGCGATTGTCGTCGTCGATGGCCAACCAGCTGCGCGACCTGCATGCGCACCCACACTACCACACCCATTTCCGAGACGCTCGGTCCGCCTTGCCGATGCACGCCGTTCGCGATTCCCTGCTGCAGTTGGTACGCGACCACCACGTCGTTATCGTGTGCGGGTCCACGGGCTGCGGCAAGACCACGCAGGTGCCGCAGTACTTGCTCGAGGACGCCATCGTGCGTGGTGTCGGGCCTAGCTGCAGCATCGTCGTGACGCAGCCGAGACGTCTGAGCGCGCTTACCATTGCCCAGCGCATCGCCGCGGAGCGTTTGGAGAAAGTTGGGGAATCTGTCGGATATTCCGTTCGGCTCGACAGTCGCCCGGGTCGGCATATCAACCTGTGTACCACGGGTGTGCTCCTGCAGCTGCTAACACGTGACCCTGAACTCAAAGGCGTTAAGTATCTCGTCATCGACGAAATCCACGACCGGGACGTCAACGTCGACCTCATCATGGTGCTCGTCAAGAAGCTGCTGGCTGCGCGAACGGCTTCGGGCCAAATGGTCGCGTCGATCGGCGCACCCCCGACGGCATCGGACGTCAACGGGCATAGCACATCCTCATCCTCCTCCTCCTCATCAACAACGTTGGACAACGGAGGGGGAGGGGGCCTCAGGGTGATCCTCATGTCTGCGACTCTGCAAGGAAAGGCGTTCTCGGAGTATTTCGGAGGTGCCCCAGTGTTGAACGTCGACGGTCGACTGCACCCCGTCAAAGAATACTACCTGGAGGACGTGCTGCAGCTCGTGCGCGCCACACCCACGCCCGCCATGGCGCGGGCGGGCTACCGACACGGGAGAGCACCGTTCATCGCCAACACCCTTGGCGACGGCGACGAGGCGTCGTACCGAAAAGGTGACGACGATGCGGCGACCAATACACCGGAGGAAGAGTCGATGGCCGCTAGCGACGGCACGGCTGAAGCAACCGCCGCTTCGGAATCGCCGCGTGTGGAGAACGCCGTGGGCCGCTACACGGCGATGGCGCTGCCCGCTTTCGATTACGACCTCGTGGCCGCGCTTGTGTTGCACATCGTCTCGAATCACGCCTCTCTCTTTTTCCGCGGACAGCAAGAGGACGCGCCGCATCGACTTAGCGCCCAACGGCCACCGTCGATTCTCGTGTTCCTGCCTGGGTGGAGCCACCTCAAAACGGCGCGATCGACCGTTTCGGCGTGGTGGAGCCGTCAAGCTAGCACTGGGGGGCGGCATTCAGGCACGACGACGACCCTTCCGAAGCTCCACATCATCACCCTTCATTCGACTATCGACCCGGCCACGCAACTGCAAGCCTTCGCCCCCGCCCCGCCAGGGCACGTGAAGCTCGTGCTCGCCACCAACATCGCCGAGAGCGGCATCACGATCGACGACGTGGCCTTCGTCATCGACAGCGGCTTGGGAAAGTACCTCCAAAACTCGACCACCGGTGGAGGCAACATGCTATCGTCTCAGCTGCGGTCGGACTACGTCGCTCGCGCCAACGCGAGGCAGCGGCTCGGCCGCGCGGGACGGGTGCGCAGCGGCGTTTGCTATCGTCTCTACACGCGTGCGGTGTACCACGCGATGCCTGCCTTCCCGCCGGCGGAGATCACACGGTGCCGGCTAGATGACGTCGTGCTCCGTTTGGCCGTGATGGGCTACCGGGACCCCTGGGCGCTGCTCATGGAAGCCATGGACCCCCCGTCCACGGCTATGTATCAATTTTCATTCCGAACGCTGGTGTCGCTCGGCGCGTTTGACACCTCGCGTCCGGAGCTCGTCACGCCACTCGGCCGCGTCCTGAACCGGTTACCCACGCAACCGCACTTGGCAAAAATCATCTTGCTCGCGGCGATGCTACGATGTCTGGACCCCGTTTTGACGCTCGCGTCCGCCGCCGACGTTCAGCAACTTTTCTTGTCACCGCTGGAGCAGCAGAAGGCGGTGCAACGTGCCAAGCGGCTATTCGCAATGCGCAGCAACAGCGACCACGTCGTGGTCATCAATGCCTACAATTGGGCCGTGTTGACGTGGCGCAATGCGTCCATGGGTGGCACGTCCATTAAGCAGGAGATCGAACGCATCGCGGCGGCGGCGGATTATCATCACCACCTCGCGCCGCGCGGTCGGCAGGAGGTGGAGGACGACCAGCAGATGCGATGGAGGGGGGCACCTCATACGCCACCTCCGCTGCGGATGCAGCCCTCCGCGGCGGACAACGCATCCGTCGTCCTATCTACGACACTGCAGCGCTACTTCGAGGAGGTCGATCATTCGCTGCAGCCAGTGGAGCATCTGCTCAACCGCCGGTCGCTTATCACGCTTTCGGGATACAAACGGCAGTTCTTCGAAGTGCTGAAAAACAGCGGTTTTCTCAATCAGCAGCCACAGGTGCGCGCGACGCCTGCCGCCATGTCGTCGTCGTCGGACCTCCTCCACTCGACACTTCCGATGCGGCAGGCAGTAGGGGGAGGGGGAAGGGGAGGAGGCACTGGAGCCCCTACCGACATCATTCGAAGGCACAGCTGTATTGTGCAAACCGTGGGGTTGTTGCAAGGCATCGCGCGGTATGCTTGGGAGCCGCGCGAACCATCGTCGTCAGCAGTGGCGACGACAGATTTGTTTGTGGACGCGTCCGTTTGGTCCGAGCACGCCAGTGACGCGAAATTGGTGCGCGGCGTCCTCTGTGCAGGGCTATTTCCTCACGTTGCCGTCAACTACGCCAAATGTCTGCTTTCACGGAAGCAGCAGCCTGGAGATGACTCCGACTACGATGATCCGTCCGCAATGCGACATAAGCGGGGGGGTGGGCTCGCGGGGCAGCGAATCGACGCGTTTGAGACGAAAAGCAAACTGTGCATTCGCGGCGCACCAGAGTCCGCCGTTGGCCGACTCTTGCGGGAAGCCGTGGTCGAGGCCCGTCGCGCCGAGAAAGCGCAGAGAAGGGCGCTGCAGAACACCTCGCGTCAAAACAATCGGCGCGGAAATTCACGACGGCAAGATATGGCGCCGAGTGGTACCGCGGCGGCGTCGTCGTGGGCAATCCTCGACCGATTCGGCGATAGCGAGAAGGACGGCGACGATGACGATGATGATGACTCCGAAGTGGACAATGACGACGACGAAGAGGCGGATGGTGAAGGGGGTGTCAAGGAGAGGTCTCTCTCCGGGCCCCCTCTCGGTCCCGGCCTCCCTACGCAACCGCCATCGTTCTTCATCTACGGCAGGCAGATGGCGTTCTCTGACCGGGACACGCTGTGCGACCTGTCCCAGACGAGTCCGTGGGCCATCGTGATGTTAGGCGCCAGCGATGACACGTTGTCGTATGATGCGCCGACCGGCTTGCTCATCGTGGACGGTTGGCTGCCGATGCGGGTCGACCCCGAAACCATGAGGGCCGTCAACACGCTGCGCTCCCTCATGGTGCGCGCGCTAGCATCTCGGTTCTCCCCAGTGGCATCAGCATCACCACCCCCGATCATGCCGACCGACCAAGGCGACGACGACGACGACGACGACGAGAGTAGGTGCCAAACGTCCGCTTCCCAACCGAGGAGTGCTCGCGACTCCCCTTCGGCCGTCGGTCGCGCGGCCCGACATCCTGATGGTGGAGGGTCACCGGTCCCCCCGCATGGCATTTTCGACGACGTGAGAATCGTCCTCACCGATGTGCTGCGGCTTTAATTGTTGGTGGATGGAACCTATCGGGGGAGAAGAAGGATACTTTCCTTTCGTGAAGTTTAATTTATGCATCATCATGAACACCGCAGGGGAGGCAGCAATGGAACTGCGCCCCTGCGCGAGCTGCGTAACGTCGTCGCTTTCGAGCATCCGGTCCCGTATCCCTCAAACGAGGTGTCAGCGCGCGAAGAAGAAAAGAGGTAACATAACCGCAAAGGACCCTCTTTTTTTTCAGTTGGGGACGCTTTCTCATATCTCACGTGGTTCCGCTCCTGGTCACCTCCTTGACGTCAACACTTTCGTCCTGCAGACAGAGGGTGTGCACAAATTTGGACGATGCGTGATTCACCCGTCCACTCAACGGAGCGCCTCGATTTCCTCTTTTCACGTAATACAGTACCCCGGTCAGAGTTCTAAAAATGTTGAGAAACGCTCACCTTTTTTGCACACACTCTTGCGACAGCCATCCAACCGTTGAACTCTCGTTTTACACCCTCTCAGTGCCAGTATGACCTCTTCGTCGTCCTCCATCGTCGAAGTAGCCAAGTTGGTCGAGGCTGACCACGCCGTTATCTTCCTCAAGACAGCGGACGGCGAAATTCACGGATTGGAATTCGGCCGCCACCACAACCCCAAGACCGCGATGGCGACCCACCACGAGGACAAGCCCGCGGCGCACCACCACGATCACGCGCACCAGCCGCACACCGCACCTGTTGCGCACGGCCACCCGATCGCTCACGCGTCCGCGCAGCCGCCCGCGCCCGAGGAGCATGCGGCGTACGTTCCTGGCTCTTACACCGTCCATCTCTACAGCCCGTTCAACACGCACCCAAAGACCAACTTCGGCGTGCCGAAGGCGGGGTGGATGAAGGCGCAGCCCTCCTTTAGCCTGACCCCTGAGGGGCTCAACCACCACCTCAAGACCGAGTGGTACAAGGAGCACGTCGGCTGCTTCGTGTTCCACAACGAGACCTCGTTTGTCGACCACGTCATGGCCGTCGTTCACGGTGACGAGCCTGTCGCCGCGGCGTGAAGAGAGATTATCTCTTGCGGCGCTGTTTGATCCTACCATTTCACCCTTCCCTCCAACTTCTCTCACAATCATAACCACCGCACTCTCAATCTTTATTTTCCCAGCCTCCTCGTTTTCGCTGGGTGTCCCCTGCCGTACCCCTCAAACTCCATCATCGTGGTTTGAGGTGGAGGGCAGGCTGGCACCCCACTCCGCAGCGCACGAACCACAATTTCTATTTTTGCAGAGGCCGTCCAACTTTTCTGAGTTTGGTCCTCCTTCTTCATACTTCCCCTTTGCCCAAAGGATTCGATTCATTCTCTCTCTCTTCCGGTTAACGTCACAGAAAACACCAAAAAGGGAACCAAGAGGGTGTGCGAAATATCGTATGATTTTTTGTTGATGATTGGACTAGTGGCGTAAAAAGAGTGGGGATGGAACTCGTCGGCATATTTCGGTGGTGGAAAGAAAGAACCTGTAGTGCGCGTCACCGGCGGCAGGCGGGAACTTCACAGAGAAACGAGGGGTTTGTACAGAAAATCGCACAAAGCAATGTTGACACTCTAGCCGGGGATTTTGGCATGGTTTTGAGGGCGATTCGGTTGAGCGCGGTGGCACGTAGCGGCGAGAAGTCTGTTTTGGCACGGTTTTCTGCTGCAAAACAGCAATTTTGCATTCCTCATCGGGATCGGCGAGCTACTGTCGGCAAAGTCTCCTAGCTCTTTCATACACTCGATTTACGAGCTATTGAGTTAAGCACAGGCTTTTTGCCCCCCCGCCCGCGCACCATGACGCAGACTTTTTTTTGAGTTGGGACGCTTTTCTCATATCTCACGTGGTTCCGCTCCTGGTCACCTCCTTGACGTCAACACTTTCGTCCTGCAGACAGAGGGTGTGCACAAATTTGGACGATGCGTGATTCACCCGTCCACTCAACGGAGCGCCTCGATTTCCTCTTTTCACGTAATACAGTACCCCGGTCAGAGTTCTAAAAATGTTGAGAAACGCTCACCTTTTTTGCACACACTCTTGCGACAGCCATCCAACCGTTGAACTCTCGTTTTACACCCTCTCAGTGCCAGTATGACCTCTTCGTCGTCCTCCATCGTCGAAGTAGCCAAGTTGGTCGAGGCTGACCACGCCGTTATCTTCCTCAAGACAGCGGACGGCGAAATTCACGGATTGGAATTCGGCCGCCACCACAACCCCAAGACCGCGATGGCGACCCACCACGAGGACAAGCCCGCGGCGCACCACCACGATCACGCGCACCAGCCGCACACCGCACCTGTTGCGCACGGCCACCCGATCGCTCACGCGTCCGCGCAGCCGCCCGCGCCCGAGGAGCATGCGGCGTACGTTCCTGGCTCTTACACCGTCCATCTCTACAGCCCGTTCAACACGCACCCAAAGACCAACTTCGGCGTGCCGAAGGCGGGGTGGATGAAGGCGCAGCCCTCCTTTAGCCTGACCCCTGAGGGGCTCAACCACCACCTCAAGACCGAGTGGTACAAGGAGCACGTCGGCTGCTTCGTGTTCCACAACGAGACCTCGTTTGTCGACCACGTCATGGCCGTCGTTCACGGTGACGAGCCTGTCGCCGCGGCGTGAAGAGAGATTATCTCTTGCGGCGCTGTTTGATCCTACCATTTCACCCTTCCCTCCAACTTCTCTCACAATCATAACCACCGCACTCTCAATCTTTATTTTCCCAGCCTCCTCGTTTTCGCTGGGTGTCCCCTGCCGTACCCCTCAAACTCCATCATCGTGGTTTGAGGTGGAGGGCAGGCTGGCACCCCACTCCGCAGCGCACGAACCACAATTTCTATTTTTGCAGAGGCCGTCCAACTTTTCTGAGTTTGGTCCTCCTTCTTCATACTTCCCCTTTGCCCAAAGGATTCGATTCATTCTCTCTCTCTTCCGGTTAACGTCACAGAAAACACCAAAAAGGGAACCAAGAGGGTGTGCGAAATATCGTATGATTTTTTGTTGATGATTGGACTAGTGGCGTAAAAAGAGTGGGGAGGGAACTCGTCGGCATATTTCGGTGGTGAAAAGAAAAACGTAGGAAACGAATGCACCACCTCGCAGATGACTGTGTGTGCTGCATGCTCTTGTACCTCCCGCCGCAAACAACCCTCGCCGTCGTGCCTCAAATTAGTCGACGCTTTCTACAGCTGGCACAAAGTGTTCCCATATTAGCCGCTCTCGACGCGCAGTTTGGTCTCTCAGCGTACTACGGGATGCTCGTCGTTGCAGCGGCAGCATCGCCAGGGACGTCCACCGAACCCACGCGGCGCCACGACGCATCGTCCGAGGACCCCTGTGCCTCCCCCTCCAATGTGTCATCGCTGCCCTATGTGAACGGAGCGGAATGGCGAAAGCGGTTTGTGCACTTTTTCCGCGATGAGGGAATGTCTGCCTTGTTCCACACGGCGCCAGCCTCGTCGTGTCAAAGGGCCTCGATGGACGACGCCGCGTGGTATTCGTGGGCACCGGAACTACGACTGCGTTCCAGGATCGCAGTGAGGAGCGACCCCGCTGTTGCTGGGCCGTTGAGTCCTGCGATGGCATCCGCTGCAACCGCGGACGACGAGGACGTGCTGACTGCCTCCATACATGAAGCGGCGGCGTTGCGATGCCGTACGGTTGGGGCTCTGCTACTTGCCCCTTCATCGACGTGCACTGCGGCTGTGACTTCCTCTACCGGCGGTATACCGTCTGCATGGTGTCGAACTGCCGGCGATGGGCGGCGATGTGCCGCGGAAGGGCCATTCTGCGTGCACCGCGATATTCCTGCCCTGTTTTGGCGCGCCGCTCAGGTCACCGACTTTTTAGCGTCGCAACGAGAAGCGATGTATACCACATTTATGCACAGCGCGACACCTCGTGCCTCTGCCAGTGTGTTGCGCTTGAGACTGCCCGCTTGGCCAACGGCTCCCTCGGTCGCCGATGCTGCGGCGGCGACGTCGTTGTCTCGATTGCCCATCTCAGAGGCCATCGGCCGCATTGACGCCGTGCTGCGCCCCTATGGTTTCACCCTTCCGTGGCACGGGCGCCTGTTCTTGCGGGCCGCGGCACCTTGTCTCAACGGGCCCGTCGCGTCGTTCGACGCCTTAGGGTCCGTCGATGCCTATCACGACGTCGTCCCGGTCCGGCTCTTGAACTTAGACGTGGCCTTGTCCATCATCGGTCACCTCAACAAGGCCGTGATGTCCGACGACCACGTTGTGCCGGCGTCGCAACCCACGACATTGGGACAGCCGGAAGTGCCTTCTGCTTTCCCTCTGCCGCCTCCGCCTCTGTCAACGTCCGGTGGTGAGCCGCGGGCCGCAGCACGACGACTGTGGTGGCCCGTGGCCGCGGTCTCGCCGATCGGGGGGGTTGGCGACCTGAACCGGACGTGTTTTCTTTGCATTGCATTGACGCCGCTCAGCGGCAGTCAACGAACGCTGGGCCACGGTGTTCGCCGGCCTCGCGGCGGCGGGGAGACATTTTCCACGACCGCCGGCGCGCCCTCCAACGATGAGCATCCCTTGCGATTACCGCCGCCATCCGCGTTGGTGTCCACCGAAGCGCTGTATTGCGTGCGACCCACCCACACTGCTTACCGTCGTCCGTCGAAGGCCACAGAGGCAGCCGAGCCAGGAGGCCGTGATGATGCACTAGGGTTCCCCGTCGCGGGCAGCGTGCTCACCTGGTTTTGGCGATGGGTGACAGACGTGTTGAACGGGCGTAAAGGATTTCGAGGCCCCTGTGACAATCTGGCCCGCGTGCACGACGTGCTGGGCCATCTATCGAATGACGAACTTGAACGGTTGAATCCGCTCCCGCCGCTGATGCAATTCTTACCCCTCTCGCTCCATCCAAACTGGGGAATCGGATTTTCGTCGAGCACTGACCACGGCATCACCGTAACGATGTCCGCCGCCTTCGTCACCGCGCCCACGACGCCGTGGCAGATGGATTACCGTTTCGTCTACCGCTGCCAAATGTACATGACGACGGATGCCGCGGCGTCGCACCCGAGTCTCGCGACCGCTCGGCATCCCATTGCGTGCCTTCAACACCGGGAATGGGAGATCGAGGAGTACGATGACGACGACGACGATACTGCGGGAGTGGTTAGTGGTTCACTCACACTCCCTGATGGGCAGCGGAGCCCTCGCTCGTCGCATCATCATCGCACCCGCGTGGTGCAAACCGTTCATGGGCCGGGCGTCATCGGAATGTACCCGGTCCTGCGGCCACTCGCGTTTTCCTCTTCTTCGTCTGTGTCACCTCCAACTCTGCTTCGCGACGTCGACGAGCAGAAGGGAGCCGACGCGAGGGGGGCCACGCAGCCCGATGCGACGCCGGCGGCAATACTGCCTCTGCCTGCGCACCGGCCACTTAGCGAGTGGTCGACGAGGGACCCCGCTGGTAACCCGCAGCGCGGATGCTTCACCTACTGCAGTCAGGCGACTTTTAAGAGCCGAAGGGGAGGAGAAATGCGTGGGAGGTTGGCGTTCCTCGTGGGCGACGAGGCCGCGGGGGTCCGTTTTGACGCAGAAACGGGTGAATCGTGCGGTTCGGACGCCACCACGCTGGTCATTGTTCCTATCGCTCCGTTTCGCTGCGTCCCCGCGGTCGACGTCTGATGACGTAAATGTGACGCCGCAGCTCCTTTCGAGGCAAGGTCAGGATAGTCGCACGCGTGCATTCCGTCGTGTGTGCAGCCGATCACGCGTGTGTTTCGCAAGCCCTTCCACTGCTTTCCTTCCCACAGCAAAAAAAACATTATTGGGTTCAGTTAGGATGTCATGTCAGAACTGTGAATCCTGCCGCGTGAGTCCAAGGCAAACCATCCGTTGTCTCTCAGACTGTTGGTGACGCAACCATGGGCCACACAGATTCACAACTTCCTTTCTTTTCTTCGGAAGAAACGGGTAAAGACTTTTGTGACACAAAACCATGTTCACGCAAAACGTTCTCCCATTGCGGGACTCCAACGCGCCTATCCGTGGCGCTTTGGACGGGGTGCGTTATGCGTCCTGGCTATGCCTGCTGATATCTTTTCACTGCGGGACCACGACGTCATTTTTTTCGGCGGCCACAACCGTTTCTCAGCGTCCTCAAAGGCCAGCGAGCAGCGTCCTCCAAAGCGGTGAGCCTGCAGCCACCGCCGCCGCGATGCATGCTGAACGGGGTTTCAACGCCGCGGCAGAGGTGGCGGCAGCTTCTCCTTTCTCGTGTGCCCTGGCAAGGGCCGCCGGCAGCGGGTCACAACTGTCCTGCGTGGTGGCCGCCTTCCGGTCCCTCAATGACGATCCGGCCCTCTTCACAAAGCAAGGGGCGTCCTCTCCGTTCTGGCTGCCGCCGCACTGTAGCTTCGTGGACATCTCGCTGGCGGACGTCGCTCCACCACCGCCGCCCACCCCTGGAGGAGCGATGAGGCTCGTGGGGGCGGGGCTGTATCCGTTCGACGCAGACCCCTGGGCAGCCGCGATCCACGCCGGGCTGCTACAAGGCGACACGTCGGCGGCGGACCGCGTCCTGCGCGTCACATCCGTGTCGCTCCGCCGCGTGTTCTA
>ERZ1292630.1243-Hain-H41-02um-R3-1243-length-25366-cov-8_pt1 | contig 25366 bp, 11 predicted proteins | sample MGYA00564408_ERZ1292630 | MGnify/ENA primary metagenome ERZ1292630 (study PRJEB36523, sample SAMEA6512641) | groundwater metagenome | collected 2019-01-08 | study: AquaDiva: Metagenomics assemblies of 32 groundwater samples
TTTGACCAAAAAATTAATATTCCGTTCGACTGGAACTAAGAAACGCCACAATTTTGTCCGGAAGAGGGATTATCCTGCAACCCAGCCATTGAGGGAGTCCCGGGAAGGGACCCCCGGGATGGGAAATTTTGTCTGAGTGAAATGACAGGACATGAGTAACTTCAGTGAACTTGCAGCTTCACTTGCGAGAAGAGTGAAGGTGTCCGTTAAGTTGTGTGCCTCGCACATCACGAAAGTGAAGAAGAACATTTTGTGATAGTTCACATATGATTGCAACGGCCAAAATAAACCGCGAAACGTTGCGGCAGAAAACCGTTTCAAGATCAGGTGCGCCAATGCCATGGCAATGCAATCGGCGATAATGGCGATGGTCATGAACGCAACAAATTTTCCAAAATCGTGACTGCTGCTGATTGTCAATGGAATGTCGAAAAAATCTCGATTCCATCCATACCGCAGCATCGACGTGTGCACAACGTAGCCCAAAGTGGCAGACGTGAACGTGATGAATCGCACGCTCAAGTCGAAAGCCATGCGACACAACCACTGTTCTTCGTTGCAGTTATCCATGAACAAGGCCAAACAAGGAAACGTACCTTTAACGCGACGCTGTGCGATCGACGACGATAACTCGAAATATACGGCCGTCATTCGCATCGGAAACATGACCACATTGATAGATGAGATGCAACGCAGTCACCTCGAGCAGCTCCCAGTACGAGCGCCCAAGTGTTCAAAAAATGGCTCGTCCAACGATGGCGGCCAGCAGCTGCTGAACTCCAACCGTATGACGCCGTATTCCGTTGAATATATTTTTCGCCGTTTGATGCGTTATCGACGACTCGCGCCAAGAAACGTTGTCGATGAGACAACCAACGTCGAACACGAGTGAGGAACAACAGATACTCCACAACCGGGGCGCCCTTGTCGTGGTAGTTTGACGGCTTCCAATAACCAAGCATCGCATCGCCGGCATAGTAAATTCCAAGCAATGAACCCCACGACAACAATCCAAAGACACTTTGAATGAAGGGGGACGTCGTCCTCCCGTTCGCCGTGGGTGATGACGAGGGGACATGCAGTGCGGCTTCCTGCCGTTGAACTGTCCCGTCGACCAAGTTGCGGTCGCTGCGATCCAGAAACGTGTTCGAAGAGCTATCAGTCGCCTCACGCCTAATGTTCGGATTCGAGCTGGATTCACGTCTTTCACCTTCTGTTTCGAGCCCGTGCGATTCATCCAGTCGATGTTGCGCGCGCTGGGACCTGCGACATGTGTGCACCGCTGCGATCACGCACGACGGCCACGTGATGATGAAGCACAGCGTGCCAAAGGCACTTTTGATAATCTTGTTGGACAACGCGGAAGCGTTGAACGCAAACAAGAAAATCAGGGCGAATTGCAGAAAGTAGCCAACTCCGGCAGAAGGAAAGAATCCAACCGGAAACGCTGGATACATCTCAGCCAGGTCCGCGAGCAACTGAATCAGCAAGTAGAGCGACTCGAAAACCAAATACGCCACGGGAGAAACATGCATATCTCCTTTCCGATCAGCAGCATCAACACCCAATGGCCACAAAAGTAGCAAGGAAGAAACAATGACCGGCAACGTGATGAGGACAAGTACCATTGGAACAACAGACAGCGATGGGAATCGGGCAAGTTGAAGGAAGCCTTCCGATGCATACATCGATCCGATGTCGTTCGCGACCAGGTCAACTTGGTCCGCCGGGATAGCAACCAGTTCATTCAACTTGTCACACGGTGATGTAGACGCCGCCACCAGTTCGGTTTGTAAAACGGTTGAAAATTGCCGTTGAAACGTGAAGTTCCAAAACTTGGACGTTCCGAAACAGGGCATTTGACTCTTGGCAACGTAACAGCGAAGGTTCTATTCTTGTGGGTGAAGTAACCTACCGCGAGCAACATGGGACAGAGTTCAATCAACCGCTCCGGCGCGCGCGCGTGAAGAAGCGTTTTGAAGTGTCCCCATCGCGATTTCCGGTCCGGCGAATCGGAAGACAATTGAAAATGAAAGTCGGGCAGTGAGGAAAAAAAATTGCGCACCAAGAAAAAAATGTAATCTGCGAGTTCACTACACGCGAAGTGTACCAGCGCGATGAAATTTCTTCGCCTTCGTCACCGAACCGGGCGGACTGTCGGGCGCGACGCGACTTGGGGGGCCTTCTTCGTGAACCGGCATGGCCAACAATGGATTTTGGTTGGTGAGGAGAACCGAATCAGCCTCATTTCCCCGTCCCGCTTCTGTTGCATCGGGACCCGGCAACAGACACTCCACGTCGATGCCACGGAGCCAACGGCGTTCTAACATCCGCAGCCCAACGCTACTGCACATCGCGGCGGCAGTGAAAAGGCCAGTGGAGGCCAACGACCAACTGGACAACGCGGTCAACGCTGCAGAACGTTGGAATGCAGGCAAACCTGTGCTCAGCACCAGGACGCTTGCCACCGCCGTCACAGCAGGAAACAAATTCATCAACGGAAATCTTGCCGCGCGACAGCCGGTGGTCAAACCCGCCGTCACCACGAACACCGTAATCAAGAGTGAAATTTGCATCTCACACGAAGGCGGTAACAGCATGACCACGATCGCCACCAGAAACGAGCGAAGGAACGGCAGCACGACGAACAGGGCGAGGGCTGGATGCTGTCGGAAGGAGTTGAACAGAAATCTCCAGACAGCATCGCTCCCTTCTAGCAGTGTGGTGGCGTCGCGGCGACATACCCAGATCCCCACCGGTGTGATTAGGGAAGACGCACCCACTGGTACGGACGAGCGCGAAAGCCAAGCGGGACGATGGAGAAACGACGCGGTCGAGCGAAGTTGCACCCAGTATCCAGCAAATGAAGGTCCAACCGCCGCGACAAGCAGCCCGACGACGGCCATGACCTTGGCCGCGGTGGAATTCCCCTCCTTTTTCAAGACCGTGATGGACTCCGACACGAGGCCCTGATGCAGGAAGGCAAACACCTTCCAGAGGACAACGGGAAAATAGCCGCTGGCGGCTTTGTCAACAACGGTCATGCAGCCACCATCGATGGGTGCATCGCCTCGATTTTCGGTCGCACGACGCGCGGCACTTGCCAGCACCATTGGCCGCAAGACGACGATCGCAAGGTTGACGGCGGTTGCGATCACCAAAAGGACCAGCGACCCTGCGATGCCTCCGCCGTCATCGCGTGCGCCCAGGCTCCACGGCACCAGCAACGCATCTGTCGCGGCCGCACCGGACCCCGACGCTCCGCAGTTTAGCTGCTGAAATAACGCCAACGCCGCCATGTCGCCGCCTCCGTCACTGCTGCCCCCCATGAAGGAGACACCAGCCGCGGTGAACGCCAACGACTGCGCCACAGTGGCCGCGGGAGGCACCTCGGCGGCCAGTTTTTGAACCGCCGCGGTGGGCGGCGGGGTTGTTGTTGTCACTACGCGAAGCGTGTCATTCTGCAGCTGCAGGGAGACGGATTTGGTATGGTTTCGCCTCGGGGTCACGAATGACGTGACCGGCAAAGGAGTGCCGGCGTCGTGTTTTGTGGATCCTGTTGATGAGGTTGAAGGCTCGTTTGAACCACTGATGGGAGTATGGTGGGTAGCCAGGCTCACCACCGGCGTCACGGTGCGGTCCAAGGAAACACTCAAGGTGCTTCTGAGGGCCGGCGAGGCCGTCCTGGAGAATTTGATCAAGGTGGCGCTCACGGAGGCCGTGCGAGATGGCACAGGCTCGCAACGCGGTGGCCGAAAGTACCTGTCTTTGATACACGTGCACACGCAACTCCCTTCAGACCAATTCCCGATCACCGAAACAGTATTTTGCGGCATGCAGTCCAACAGGATTTGACAGACGCTGCATTCCGGCGCGTCCCACAAGGCCAGGTTTGCACTGGGAGTGGGAAACGCCATTGTGGCCGTGACGATGCGAGACTGAAACTGCACGCAGCGGAACAAAACGTCTGTCGCTGGTTGCCATGCGCCGAGGTAGTCCGACAAGGTCCGAACATTACGTCCGGCAAACATCTGGACGTGATCCAGCACGAATTGCCCGACGCGGATTGGGGGGCTGCTGACGTTATCCAATGAAGGTGAAATCGCCATTTGCGCGCCCCCGCTGAGGGTCGTATTTATGATGGACATATTGCTGATGGAAAGCATTGATGGGTCCATTTTGGGAAGCCCGCCGTAGAGAAGCGAAGACACTGTCGATGACTGCCAATTTGGCTGGTTGACTAAAGTGATTCTCGACGATTCGAAAAATAGCATAAACTTTCCACCACTGCCAGCAGCAACAGCGGACGGTGCTGCCACCGGAGACGGCGCGACTGGGAAGGGGGTACCGCTTGTACACAACTCCAAAGAAATAATGTCACACCGCACGTCCCCGCGGCCGAAGGTCGCGACGTCCAGCGACGTGCCAATGACTCGGAGGTCGGTTTTCGCAAAAAAAGATTCCCGAATGACGACGATGGACGTTACGGTTTTGAAGTCGCAGCCTCGAAAGAGGATAGGGCCCACGAACGTCACCCGTTCGATACGAAGCGCGTTCACCGACTGGCGGATGCGAACGTCCACGAAAGAAAGGACGCGGATAAATGCAACCGCCGCCGTAGACGGCCCCATCAACACGAAGCCGTCGTCGGGAGTGTCCATGACGACGTTGGAGACCGAAAAAACGGGCACGTGTCCGGATATCCGGCAGGCCATTCCAAGAGTGGTATCGCTGATGCGGATCATGGTGTCGTTGCAGTGGGAGAAGAGCAGGGCCGGGGTCCTGGCCATTCCGTTCCAGCGCGGGAGTAGCGATGAATTGGAGATGTCGATGGTCGTTGACGCGATGGTGCCCGCACCGTCGAAGGCGATGGCGTAGTTGTCGTGATCGGGCCAGCTTGCACTGGTCTGGATCATGACGTTCATGTCCGCGAAGTAAAACGCCGACGCGCTGACGACTGTCGACGTCACTCGCACTGCCGCACGCACACCCGGATCGTGCGTTGAAGTTTTCAGCGTGGCAACGAGTCCGCGCACCGCGATGCCCGTTTGATCGATGTGACAGTCGACCACACGAATCATCGTGGAAGGAGAGGACGTGACGGACACGACATCCGTCATGCTCACTCGCGCAGAGTCAAAGGTGCACGCTTCCAACCCTAATCCACCAGGACATAGGAAGACACTGCCTTCCCACGCGATTAGCTTCACGGCCGCATTCCGAACGATGATGCCGCACACTGGCCCAGTCATCACGAGATCATTCACCGACAAGGTTAACGGCCGCAACGCATTCTTCCACAACAACAACTTCATCGAGCCGGACCGCGAGACCACGCCCTTCAGTTCGAAAGCATTGATGTGCCCTATCACGATGGTCTCCATTTCCAGCGACGTGTTGACCATTCGGATCATGGTGTCATTGCAGTTGGAGAAGAGCAGGGCGGGCGTCTGGACCCTTCCGTTCCAGCGAGAGAGCAACGATGAATTGGAAATGTCGATGGTGGTCGACGCGATGGTGCCCGCATTGTCAAAGGCGATGGCGTAGTTGTCGTGGTCGGGCCAGTTCGCGCTGGTTTGGATCATCACGTTCATCGATGCAAGCGAAATTAATGCGTCGGCGATGCGTGAGGCCGTAAACCGCACGGCGGCTCGCACACCGGGCACATACTCATGGGTGATCAGCACCACAGTGGTGTTCCGCATGGTCACCACGGTGCCCAGCAACGTGGAATCCGAGACGGCGAAGGCCACGACTGGCAACGCAGAATGAACGTAGAGCCCGTCGACGTAAATGCCACCGGCGAGGAAAAATGATCGGTCGACTAAAAATCCTTGCGCCCCCTGCAGTTCCACGCGCGTCAATGACAGTCGACCCAAGGATGCGCCGCTGAGCGTGACCCCACCCGCCGCCGCCTCCATCTCAACGTCGCGAAACGTAACATCGGTTGGCATCGATCCGTTACCATTCAGCGACAGTTGAAAGCCGTTTCCCGCGGAAACCGTCACGTTGGTCGCTGAGAAGGATGTGAGGTGCCCCGTGACGATGGTCCCCATGCCGACGTAAGTGTCGCGGATCACAATGTTCATGTCGTGGCAATTTGAAAATAACAGCGCCGGGGTGCGGACAAATGGGAACCATCTCGTGTCCAGCGACGACGCCGAGACGGTAATCGTTGACGTAGCGAGCGAGCCGCCGTCGAAGGCGATGGCGTAGTTGTCGTGTCCTTCCCACGAAACACCCGCTTCAATAGCGGCTTGAATCGCGTGAAAGAGGAACGTCGACGCCGACACATTGTTTTTGACGAATCGCACCGCCGCACGTAGTCCAGGGGAGTGACTGCGACAAATGGACTCGAACTGCACGTCACGGAGTGAGATGGTCACGCCAGCGACGACGGTTGAATCCGTGACGGCAAAACCGACCACGGGCGCCACGGACGACACCGCCAAGCGATCCACTGTGACGGTACCTGTGATCGTAGACTTTTCAATCTTGAGTCCGCGTGGTCCTTGCATGCTGATGTCAATGGCGACGAGTCCGGCGATTGTCGCCCCCGTGATGAACATGCCGCCTTCGCCGCTTCCCTTCACTGTCACAGCGTTCAGGACGATGCGTACCGACCGGTTTGAAGTCAACGAGAGGACAAAGCCATCGCCATCCAACTCGGTCACATTCTCCACGGTCAACGACGCGGGTTGCCCGGTGACGATAGTCCCCATCCCAACGGACGAGTCGCGGATCACAATATCCGTGTCGACGCAGTTTGAAAACAACAACGCAGGGGTGCGGACATGTGGGTTCCATTTCGTGTTCAGCGACGACGCCGAGACGGTAACGGTTGACGTCGCGAGCGAGCCGCCGTGGAACGCGATGGCGAAGTTGTCGTGTCCTTCCCACGAGACGCCGGTTTGAATCGTTACACCCACGTCCTGAAAAAGCAGCGTGGACGTAGAAACGTTACTGTCGACGAATCGCACCGCCGCACGTATTCCAGGGGAGTAACCCACATCCACTGACACAAATTTTACGTTCCGCAACGTCATTTCCGCCTGCTGGACCGTCGATTGCAGCAGGCCAAACCCAACCATCGGCGCGTTCGTTCCCACTGAAAAACCGTCGACCAGGAAGCTTCCTGTGATCGTGGAAGTTTCAATCGCCACACTGTGCGCCATCAACGCCAGGGCGACGAAGTCCGAGATCGACGCACCGGTGATGCGCAACTCGCCCAAACCGTCGCCACTGAGGCTGACGTTTCGTAACGCCACGCGCATCAATGCCACGGGGCGCGGCACAACTTCGGCTGCCGCGGCACGTAGTCGCACGCCGCCGCCTCCAGGAAACGTCACGTTTGCCACCGTGAACGAGGCGACCTGACCCGTGACCACGACCCCCATGGCGATGTCCGAGTCGAAAATAGCGATTTCAGACCCTCCGCAGTTGGCAAACAGTAGTCCCGGGGTTCGCACGAATTGTGAGTAGCGGATGCTGATTTTGACCATTGAGACCGAGATCATCGATGACGCGAGCGATCCGCCATTGAAGGCAATCGCGTAACAATCGTGCCCCTCCCACGACACACCGGTGACGACGTTCACGACGAAGTCGCGGAAATGAAACGATGCGCCCGAAACATTGCTGCCCTGAAAGAACACCGCCGCGCGCCGACCAGGCGAGTACCCGGTGGTCACGGACGTGTAACGAACATCCACGAACGTGACGTTGACCGTGTCGTCGAGGACAGTCTGACGCATCTCGAACATCGGACTCGCTGCAGGATTGTTGGCCACCACTGCTTGAACGAGGAGCCGGCTGCCCTTCTGAAAATGGGTGTCGCGGATCAGGGCTCCGTTGTCCATCGTCGTCCCGGTGAGGCGGAGGAGGCCACTTCCACCACTTTCCTCACTTTTTTCACGAAACGTGACGCTGACAATTTCAAGGACCCCTGAAAATAGGCAGCCGTCAATCGTCAGGGATGCAATGATGGGGTTGCTCTCCACCGCACCGGCAATCGTGAGGGACTCGGAAAACGACGTTTCGGAGATCGTGATGAGGGCCGCCGCTGCGCGCGGAGAGGCAACATTCACCGTAACGGACTTTAGAAACCGACATCGCTCGATTGACAACTTTGTGACGGTGTTTGGAATTTGCAGCGCCTCACTGATCGTTCGGTCGGTGAGGGTCAATGCGGGTCCAGTCATGTCAATCGACTGAGCGCGAACGAACCGAAGAAAGTCGCCGCCACCTGCCGCGAGCAGTAAGGCGAGAACCTGGAACAACGCGCCCATCCGAGGCCGCCTTGTCGCCGCGATCTCAGTGTATGGAAAGGTCGTCATCCTCGAAGGGTCTGAAAGCCGTTGCCACTGCTCATTCCATCAGCGATGGGAAGCGGCCCCCTCTCCTCTCTAGGTCTATGTAGTCATTTCAAGACAACGACCACTCGACGACATTCATTTCCTTTGCGACACACACAAAACAGTTTCCGGGGGGCAAAAAAAAAAGAAGACTCGTCGACACAGCCGCGGTCTTACGTTCGCATGTGTTGGAATGACTTGTCTCTCCCTGGTGTTGCACGGTACTACGGTGTCGTGCTTGGCTCGCGGCGGTCACACAACGACGTCCAGAGACGAAAACAAATCGCGCAGCGAAATCGACGCGAGACACATTTTGTCATCCGCGGCACCGTAATAGACAAGCAGCTCTGCGTCGAGATCATCGTCTGCGACTTTCCCGGAGGAGGATCTGTTGCGTGAGCCCCAAACGACGCCGCACGTAAACACGACGTTACCGAAAAATCCGAACCGTTCACAGTCGGCGTCTGGCGTCAGTATTGGCACAGCGCTTCGGGCGATGATGCGGCTCGGGTCGTTCAGCGGCGTCAGCAGCGCGCCAAGGCAGTATCGATGCCGCTCGTCCGCTGCGTGGAAGAAGTGGACCCACCCACGCGCGGTTTCGATGGAGGGCGCCCCCCCTCCAATTCGGCCATTGTCCCACGATGACGTCGCCACCCTCCCGATTGGTTGAAGGGTTGCCGCAGAGGACAATGCACCCGTATGAACATGAGTGTCTTTCTGCTGGTCGAGGAGGAGGGCTCGTTCGATGCTGGAGCACGGGTTGGACCCGCCCAAAATGCGACGGTGTTTTCCCCAGTGAATGAGATCGTCGCTCTCGGCCATCCAAATGTCCGGATTGCCGATCGACTTGGGCACGGGGCGGTGATACGCGACGAAGCGACCGTCGATTTTGCGCGGAAAGATGCAAACGTCTTTGTTCTCGACCGGGAACGCAATGCCCAAACGATTCACCGAAACTAAATCTTTTGAGGTACACAATGCCGTGGCGGCGCCGAAGGGGCTCACCGCCGTGTAGGACATCACATAGTATCCACCATCATGATGACGCTCACTGCCACTTGCTCTCGCCGCCGATGCTATCGGTGCATGTCGTTCGCCTCCGGATGGCTCATCGCTCTTGTTCCTACCAAAATCGTCCAAGTTGGCAAACCGGTTTCCACATCCCGTGGGGGCGTCCTCTGGCATCCACAAGATCCGGGCATCCTCGCAACCCCACGATTCGTGTTCATCTTCAGGGAAAATGAATGGGGCCGATCCGATGGTGAATCGCACGCCGTCCTGCGACCGCGCCAGGCGGATGTGCGATAGGGACGTGAGAGCGACGATTCTCTTTGGCGAAGACGTCACATCAAAGACCACTCGCGAATCCGAGAAGTCCAAACCAACGTCATCTCGCCGGAGCGTCACAATACGCAGCTCCAACGAACGCTGCGGATTGTGGTTATCGACGTCGTTACGGTCGGCGCCTTCCGTTGTTGTTGCGACTCGAGGGACCATCATTGGGATGCGAAGCACCACGTTGGTGCCACCGTCGGCGACATCCGTGACGGCTTGCTCGGCCACTCGAAGTAGTAAAATCACATCCCCAGTCAGATGGCATCGCACTGCGCCCGCGTTGAACACGCCGACGACGCGCAACTGAGGATGTGACGGCGGGACGTCGGCCGCGGTGATGATTGGGTTCGCGGCATGCCTCCGCATTGTGACGGAGGCACAATGACGCGCCTCTTTGCTCCAGACTGTGCGAAAACGACCGAGGCGAAAACCCGCTGTGCGAAACAAAGAAAGGAAAGGAACACACGACCCAACGATGATGATAAATTCTCAGAATAATTTTACACGGCCACTCGCCGTTTGACCTGGGACTTAGCCCCTAGCGGTGGGGATCCCCCCCCCGCTTATCACATACCGCCAACTGCTTCTCCGTTTGTGGGTATGCGGAAAGACGCGTTGAGGTGTGTGCGGGTGGCGTAAGGGTGGGTGTGGAATGGAACATCCGACGGTTGGTGGAAAACCGTGCGAACCAAATCATTGTGTGGGTGAGGTGAAGCAATTCTCTCTCTGCCTCTATGGAACCTGACCCCCCCAGTCCCAAAGCGAGAGAGAGAGAGAAAAAAAGAGGGTGGAACTAAAGAAGGGGAAGGAACGGACAGCACAGGAGGCGAGAAACAACCAGCCGCGCGACGGGAGGGAACGGAAGGAACTGATCGTTGAGGCGGCGAGAAAAATAGGTCGGTATTCGATAGATTTGTCTCTTGGGGCGGAAAACGAAAAAGGAGTTGTCTCCAAGGAGGGGGTCTCCTTTTCTTCGCCACTGGTGAGGCTAAAAAAAATGATATCGAAGTACGTCAAAAATTGGTGAAGGTAGACCCGAGGGATCCCTTTCACGAGGTGTGGGGCTGCGCCGCCGCCCAAACTGTTCCGCGTTCGAACCGCCTTTGCACTGTTTCGTTTTCTCACGCCTTAATATGATCCGATATGCCCCTATCGCGACGAGCTCATCATGTACAACGTCACGACCGCGATTAGAATCACGGCTGGGACAAAGCCGTCGCCACCGCCGCCGCCCCCGCCGCTGCGGGGGCCGCAGCCCATCGGGGCTCATCCTTGAAAACGAACTGAAGCGGCAACGGCATGCTGACACAGCGGCGAGGACGATACCAACTGTCGAGGCGTGGACGCAGGCCGCCGGAGACACATCGACCCGAAACCGGTCGAAGTCGGGGCAACGCATGTCGTCGCTTTCTGAGCCACGACGCGTCGTAGCATTTTGAAAAAAAGAACGGAACAACAAATATAACTGTCGGCGGCAGAAAGATCATCGTGCGGCAGCAATTGGCACGCGCCATAGCGAGGTTCTCCGTTCCACACCGACCTTCGTAAACCTGCCGGCGGCAGTAACGACCATCCTTTTTCCCAGAAAACAGAAAAAGAACCTGCTGTTGGTTCGCGCGCTTCGGTGTTCTTTGGGCCATTCACATTACCTCCCCACCATCAGAGCACACAATCTGACCACCGAATCGATAATTAAACAATCGCTTTGCTTCAAAAAAAAAGTCGACAAGGAATTTCCGGGTTGGCGTTCACCTTGGCCGGCGGAGGAGGGTTGGCCTCTAAAATTATCAACGTGCCGGGCTTGAGGGAAAATGCTTCTGCCCCAGCATCCTAGGATCCTCTCCAGTACCCTCACTCCTCGATGGTGACCGTGGCCGATTGCAAAAGAGAAGTCTTCCCCGCCTTGAGCACTTTTAAAACGTCCTTTCTCAGCGCTTGCCCTTCCACGGCGGCAATCGCGTGCGCAATGTCTTCATTCGACACTGGAATGGCCAAGTTTCGCGCCGACATTAACCACTTGACGATTGGCACATGCCCCATCGCGGCGGCAAACGACAAACATCGATCGGGAAGGATCGGCGCGTTCCCTACGACCGGAATCGCCAACTGTCGCACTTTATCGACAAAGGCGCCGCCCTTCCGGTGTGCGACCAACACCGCGGCCTGGAACAGCTGCTCATACTTGGCCACTTGCGCCGCAGTCAGCGAGGCCTTGGGGGGCAACGTCGCACAAAGTTCGTCGAGCACCACTTCCGTCATTTGGAGGACCGACTCGACGATGAGCAGCGCGCGCATCTGATTCCATTGTGTTTCCGAAAAGTTGCTCTTCGCCGTACGAATCAACATTTGCACCGCCGTGGCGGTGCCGATTACGGAGAGGACCTCGACGATGGTAGGAAGGCCAAGCTCGTAGCGAGCCTTCTTCTGATCCTTCCAACACGCGCACCCTTGGATAATGACGTCAAGGTGCGGCTGACGATCGCCGCGAGAATCGTCCGCAAACTTGCCGCAGACAATGTCGCAAAACAGTTGCGACAGCCGGGGATCGTTGACCTCCACGCACATCCACGCGATCATCACGAGCAGCAGCCGATCGTCGCTACACACGTGGATATTGTCGATGAAATCGCGCGGCGTGTTGGTCACGAACACCGAAGGGCAGTGGAAGGAGCCCCTCGGCGCCTGGAGTTGTTTCCGCTGATTGACTGAGCAAAATGGCAGCCACATGTGATAGGCGGCAAAGTAGTCCTCGAAGGATGCCTTGGTGAAGCGGGCTTTGACGAGGACGGGCTTGAGCGGGTTCCAGTCCTTGTCTAAACTTCGGAAGTCGCCTTGATCTTTGGCGCCCTCCGTGACCCCTTTGGCCTCCATCATGTTCATCAAATTCTCCACGTGCTCCGACGCGGACATCAGTGGACCAGCTGGAATCTCTTCGGTTTCCTTTTTGATTGCCTCGATGACGCGCATGTGCGAGACGATGGCGTCCACGGTGTACCCCATGTCGAGATCGAACTGGTACGACGATTCCGCGCCGAGATCATCGCGAGAGAAGCCGTTGCGCTGGCGTTGCACCACCGCGTCGAACGCGAGTTGCTGAACGCGTAAACACACATCGATGCACAAATTGGGGGGCAGCCCCGCGCGCCGCGCAATGGTCCGTTCGATGAAACGGAACGATTGGAAGATGTTCTTCACGTTGCCCTCCAGAAGCTCCGACGTTAGCAAACCGTACAGAATTTCATCCCCCTTCTGTAGTTCGGTGAGGAACGCCTGTCGTTTTTTCGCATGTGGCCCTGCCGTCGTCACTGCCGAGACTGCCATGGTCGTCGCCGTCGTTGTCGCCACCACGGTCGGAGATTGGGGCGGCGATGATTCCACCATCGGTTCTGAGGTCGACGTTTCGGAGGTGACGGCGATAGGTCTGGAGGATTCTGTAGGGGCGTTGGACATGGCATTACGGAACGCGTGCATGTTCTGCAAACGCTGAATGGCCGCTTGATCGCCGTTGCTACTCTTCCCTTGGCTCGACGACCCAACCGCAGCGGAGGACGCGGTTGTGGTCGCGGCTTTGTCAAGGCGCTCCTTGAGCAACGCCACGTACAAGTCGCGCACCTGCCAAGCGACCAGGGCGCGCATTTCCTCGACATCGCGGCAAATGTCTTCCTTGCTGCGCATGACGTTGTTCGTGGAGTCCTCAGTGAGGCCCATGACATACAAGATGACAGGCAGCGTCTGCTCGAAGGCCGCCTTCGGCCGGAACACCTTGGTGCGGTTGACAGGGAAGTTGTCGATCAGGAACAGCTCGGAGGGATGACAGCCCTTTTCCAAGTCGAAGTAACCCTGCTCGCATGCCACTTGCAGCTCCCGGGCCGTGGTCGCGCCACAGCTCGCATCGTGCACGACGATAATGTCGCAATGCCGGCCGCCGTGATTCCGCAACAACGCCGGGAACGGGACATTGAAGCAAATGCCCGCGTCGCGCAGCATGCCGAGCGATAGCACAGAAGGGTCGTCCTCATGCGCACCCAGCGCCGGAGTCGAGGTACCTGGGATGACCGGCTTTGGCGTCTGACTCGAGAAGCCGAGTTTGACAAGTAGTGGTTGCACCGCCGGAGGCGCCAACGTAAAGTCCATGGCGAAGGCACTGCCGCAGATAGCCATCAATTGGCACATCGCCAGCGACGAAAACGACTTCTGCGCGATCGGGTCCTCAATCGCCGCGCGCACGCCGCTGGTCGCGAAGCTCGCCGGCGCGGGGTCCGTGCGACGCGTCGTCCATGGCGTGATGTCGACCCAATCGTAGAGGCGGTCGGCTTCCTGCCGGCCGTCTGCAATGCAGGTGCACAGGATGACCGGCTTGTTACCGTTGTTGACGTCCGGGTCGCTCGCAACGGACTCCAGCGAAAAAGCCTGCCGTTCGTCATCGTCGTCGCTTATCCAGTAAAGCAGATCACGGGATAGAAATTTTCCCCACTTGTCTTGCCAGGATTTACCTTCGCCGGAGAGTAACACCTTCGGGATCGTTAGATCCGCGTCCGTGACCCATCCGGCGCAGGCGAGCATTCCGGACGCCATGCCAGAAGCCACGGTACGTTTGTGCTCGATCGCCTGATCCACGTGTGAGGGGTCGCGCATCTTGATAAGGCCGTCTAACTTGTGAATCGTGGAGTCGTACTTCCCGCCGTACAGCCACGGATCGGGAACCGGCCGAGGAGCCGCGGCCGTTGCGGCGCACCCTTTCGGCGGCCGGACAATATCATTGTGAAATGGATTGAAACCCCCTGTTCCCGCCAGCCACTGATAGAGCAGCCAGCTGCCGCCGGAGAGGCCGGCCATGTAGGTCACCGTGTCCAGCAGGCCTTGCTCCCGCAGTCCGTCCAGAAAGCCTACGCCAGATTCCATCGCGCGCCAGCCGCCACCGGAGAACAGCACGCCGATCGTGGGCATCGGCAGGTCGGCTTCCGATCCCCGCGAGAGCAACTCTCGCATCGCCAGATCCGCCTTCGCTTTGCGCTTGCGAGTGGCATCGACTTCCTGCGGCGAGAGCGGTGTCAAGGGTGAGACAGTGCGTTGCTGCGACACGACGCCCGTACATTTCACCGAGATGTAAAGGATCCCGAGGCCGAGATCCATCTGGGCAATGCTGGACTTTTCCGTTGCGTTCGGTGTGGTCGATTCCATTATCAGATAGGATTTACCAGACATCGGCGTCGGTGAGCACTTTCGGGCTTGCATCGCTTTCGTGATTTCGCTTTTCTCGCTCGCCTGCTGCAGCGGCATCGCGATGTTGATGGGACTTTGCTTGTCCCAATCCCCATCGGATTTCTTCACGGCCTTGAACGTCGACAGCAGGTCGTCGAACAACATGTCACACTGACCTTGATTGTCGTCAAAACCTCCCGGATCTGCGTCCATGATCGAAAACGTCATCGACGTCGCGTTCGCAGGCACCGTGTAGTCGAACCAATAGGCCTTCTTCGCCCCTTTGGACCAATCGGGCGTGAGGTCGTTTTCAATCACATCCGTTTTAAACAGCCAACGACCGGTGGACGACTTGGCGACGACGTACGGGTCCGACTTGTTCCACGCACCGTCCATGTTCACGAGCCCTTCGGCGCGAAGAATGCTGGTGCGAATGATGTACAGCGTTTCGAGTTTAGGTGGAGGAGGAGGAGGAGCTGCTGTTCCTCCGACACCCGGAGGGGCAGCAGCCGTCGTGGAAGGCGAAGCCATGGTGGACAGAAAAACACGAAGGTTACTGTGGCGGGGTATCAGGAAGGAAGGAAAGGGATGCCGCCTGATGCAAAAGAGCACTCGTGGTAAAGGCGAGTTCACCCTCGGTAGGTACAGCCTCTTGTCCCACATTGGTCGATTCACCAACCCTGAACAGGGGGTGATTTTGATAGCCCGCAACTTTTCAGTGAACTCGCCTTTTTATCAGGAAAGGGATGCCGCCTGATGCAAAAGAGCACTCGTTCATTGGGGGGGATCCTGAGTGTACAGCCTTCCACAACCAAATAGGCGTCTGGTCCGCGCAGAAAAGCTCACAGCTCGATCGATGGGATTCCGACTCTCTCGGGTGCCTTGCGCGGTGGAACACTTGCGTATTGACTCCGATGACATCGCCGTCGCGTATTGGGTACTCCGCGCCGTGTGGAATTGGGTGTCCCATCTGTCTCGTGTGGAATAATCCGAGAAGGGCAGGCGCGTGGGGGTTTCACACAACGGACGAAACGTCTTTAGGGACCATCGCCGCGACACCGACGGCGGCGGCGCCGCCGACACCGCCCAATGCGGCGGGCAGGTTCACCATCGACCACAAATACGGCAGCGACATACCCCCTGCGATGTGCCACACGGAGTGAAACATCCGATACGGGTCGTGATCATCGTCGAGGCCAACGATGAAGCCGGCGATGGCGATGCCAAGCAGCAGCCAGCCGAGAAGAAACTGGCGTCGATGGTATCGCGGCCACCTTCGGTGCACGAAGCTGTGGGTCCATAGGGGCAGCGAGCCGAACACGACAATGGGGGCGATGGTGAAGTCCACGTTCCAAGGATCACGCTCCTGCAGCAAAATGGCCGTCGTCAAGACCACGTACTTCACTGCCATGTCCCATCCAGGATGCGACTCGCGCAGATCAGCCAAGTACGTGAACCACACGCCGAAAGCGGCAATGGCCCCGATGTTGTCAAGCCGGTGCCACTGCAATTCGTTCAAGAACAGCTCAGACTGGAATACCTGACAGGTGTGGTAAAATAAGCTCGTGGTAAATCCAAAGCAACTAATGAAGAACTCGAAGTGCCATCGCCGGCGAAACAGAGTGAAGAGATTTGGCACAAAGAATGCATGCGTCGCAATCATCGTGATGGCGAGCGCCCAGACCGGATCCCCCTTCGCCATTTGGGTTCCTCCTCCTCGTTGATAGGATGGACTCGAATGTATGAATCAAAAGAGATACACTCCCTATACACACACCCTCCCCAAACCTTTTCCCAGCTCTTTGAAAGGGCAAAAACAACACAACAACAACTGGTAGGTGGTCTTTTGCGCTGCGGCTCTGCCTCTCCAACTCCAACGGTTGCCGGGGGGAAAAAAATGGCCGATCGTTGATAACCATACGTACAAACAAAACAAAAAAATACCACTGGAAAAAAAATAACTCTTCACCTTGTGTCGTCGTCACACATTGTGGTTTTCTCTTCAGTTCGTTTCCAGACCCTTGCAAGCGGCTTGCTGCATCTCGTTCAAATCGACCGAGACGCCGCTCGTCCAGCCGCTGGACGCCGCCCGATTCATCGCGGTGGTCGTCGCCGTGGTGCTCGTCGACGTATCGCCATCGTCATCCGATGTGTCGGCGACCGTGGTGCCACCGCCACTTATTATTCGCACAGGAAGCGGCGCCGTCGCTGTGGCGGCGTCATCCACCGCGATGTCGTCGGCATCCACGGCGACGTCCAATGAGAACCGGCGAGCACCCACATCGGCCGCGTGGTCCGCACTGATGTCGAGGAGGCGACTGGGAGTGCGGTTGCACGACGCGGCGCGAGTAGATAAAGAGCCATGCGGTTCGCCATCTGTTGACACGTTAGCCGGGCGCGGGGGTCGCCGCGGAGAAGACCATTCGCCGTTCGCCACACTCTCCATTGGGGCAGCCGCGTTCTCTCCGTGTGATTGCGACCGAGGAGGCGCGTCGTCGATAACCGGCAAGAGTGGCGCCTTTTTCCGCCCACTGCTGCCGCGATGCATGCGGGACGACGACGACGGGTGCGACGCTCCGCGATCGCGCTGCTGTTGCCGCCGATGCTCGTCCTGCTGCTGTCGCAGTTTCTGCTGTTCTGCCTCAAAATTGGCGAGCGGTTCCATGTCTGGGATTTCGTCCAAGGCGTGGACGAACCACTTGTCGCGGAGCAGCGCCTCGACCGAGGGTCGTTCCGATGGTTCGATCGTCAGGCATCGGTGAATAAACGACACGGCCGTGGGGGACAGCGTGGAGGGAATCTCCGGCAACTCGTGGGCGCACACGGCGCGGCAGATTTGCAGATTGCTGAGGCCTTCGTAGGGCTGAGTGTGGCTCTGCGCTAACCGAATGATCGACATACCAATGGCCCAGACATCATCGGCCTTCGAGATCTGCATCGTCTTGAACCGGGCCGCGCTCATGTAGCGAGGGGTACCGGCGAAGCATTGCGCTTCCTGAGAGACTAGAGGCTCCGCCGTGGCGTCCTCAGTTCCTCCTCCTCCTCCACCTTCCGTCCCGGCTACCGCGGCGTTGCTCGCATTCGTCGCGACCACGACCGCACTCAAACCAAAGTCAGAGAGCTTGAGTTCCTTGCCGTTCAGAAGCATGTTCGCGGGTTTGATGTCCCCGTGGACGACGTCGTGCTCGTGCAGATATTGCAACCCCTCCAGCGCGAACTGAGTGTACCGGCAGATGGCTGCCTCGTAGAGCCGACCGTCCTTCCGAACCTTATCTTCCAGCGAACCATTCGGCATCCACTCCATAAATATTCGGGCGACGTTGTCCTGGAACTCCGCGTGCAGCACTTGCACAATGTACGGATCCACAAGCGTCAGCATCAAGGAGAATTCCTTCTGCCACTGCTGGCAAAGCTTCGCGTACTCCGCGGCGATTTCCGCTGAAGCGGACGCCGACATGGACTCGTCATCCACGTGCGCGGACGACATTCTACTCCGGGCTTCCTTGCACGCGACCACGCCACCCAGAAGGTTATCCACGGCTTTGTAGACGATTCCGGAGCCGCCGCTACCGATACGGTCATTGTAGTCTACCGTGAAAACAGACTTTTGGACCAGCGAGTTGGCGGAGGGTGCTGCCATGGCGCCTCCTCCGCGTTCCCGCGCCGGCCGTGGATGGTGGTGGTGCGGCCGTTCGTTTTCTGATTTCGTACCCACACCGTGATGTCCCACAAGACTACGGCGAGAGGAAACTAGCGAGAGGGAGCCTCGAGGAGGAGGAGGCCTTGTCCAAGGATTCGCAAAGACCGTCGCCAGGCGTTGCGACCCTTTGGCGTCTCCCTTATCCTGATCGATGATGTGCTGCAGCTTGCCGCGCACTTGCATCAGCAGCTCGCCGTGGCGGTTGCGACCAGTGCCGGCTTGACCACCGTCGCCCCAGTAGTCGTCGTCAGGATGGTGCAGGATGATGCGCTTTCCCGCCGTCGCCAGGAGCGTGGCCGCGATGGCTGGATTTGAAAATTTTTGCCCGAATCCGTAGAGCATCACATGGTCGCGGATGTGATTCCACGCGCCGGTGTTGATCTTGGTGCCCATGGCGAGTTCGAACGCTTTATGGATGCTTGGCGCAAGGCGGATTTCCTCGGCTAACAGCGGGTGCTCCAACACGTGTTTCGCGCTTTGATAAAAGTGCTCCATATCGGGGTACTCCTTTCCATCCACCTGCATGGCCGCGCGGTAGCTGTTGCTCAGCGGCACGAGGGCACTCTTTCCGAATATGACCGCGCCCGACATCTTTGAGCACCCGCTGCTGGCGCACCGTTCCACGGAATGAGCAGTGGCGACACTGCTGCTCGACACCAACGACGCGGTGGTGAGATCGGTGGGCGCTCCATGTCGTTGTGATGTTGATTTTAAGTGGGCAAATGAGGAGAAGTGGGACGAGGATGGCGGCGGCCGTAACCGCCTCTCGATGAAGGCGACAACGCCTTCCATTTGTTCCATTTCTTCTTCGATGTGAAGCGTGTGATAGTCGAACAGCCCATCGACTTCCTCTTCGGTGAACGCGCGGCTACAAAGAATCACGAGCATCGACGACAAGGAGGACACGCTTCCCGTCGTCGCTAGCGGACCCGCCGTGAAGTCAGAGCCGGCGAAGTCTGCCGATGAATTCGAGGGAGTAAGACCGCCGATGTTACCCTCCACGACGGACGTAAGCGGTGACTTTTTGTTCGTGATCTGTTGGATTCGTCGGGCCATTTCGAGGGCGTTGAGATGACCGCGCAGTTCCGTCGACCGGAAACTGCTGGTAATGAAGGCAGCGACGCGGTGTGAGTTCTCAGTGAGAAACTTCCATGCGACACTGGAGTCACTAAAAACGCGAACACAGAGACCCAGCGCCTCGAGGCGCTGCCGCCACTCCGGTTTGATTCGACGGTTTTGTTTCTTCAGCCACATGACGATAGGCCGCACAGCAGCGCGAACCACCTCCCGGACGGCCACGCGGCGTCGCATGTCGCCGTCGACGATTCGGATGAAGATGTCGGAGCACTCGCATCCGTCCGCAACTTGCACCGTGTTCGTGTGCAGGATGAATAGAGGCGACGACGACGAGGGGGGCGGCGAGGAGGGGGGCGTCCCGCCGGACACCGCGGAGTTGGGATCGCTGTGATGAGGCTTACTTTGGGGAGGACCCCCAAGCTCCGCCGCCTCTCGGCCGGGACCAAAGCTGCCAGGATTACTTGCACCGTCAAGCATAGACCACGCCGATGAAGCCGCGCGGGACGACATCCCCGTTGCCGGCCCCGCCGCCTCTTCGCGTGTCAGAGGAAGCTGCCCTTGACCAACCGAGCGACCGGCGGCGATCGCGCCATGAGAATCTTCGTGACAACCGAGGGTGTCGTCTTTTGCGAGCGTCTCGCCCCGAGTGATGCGGAGCAGCTCGAGGCCAGAGATGCCCGTTCCGGACTCAAACTCCTGCCGCAACGCCGTGGTGACAACGGCCGCGACCATCCGGTGGTGGGCTTTGAAATACTCGAGCGCGTCGGTGCCCTTTCGGAAGAGTATGGTGTGCAAACCGACGCGTTTCAATGAGCTTTCAAACTCGTCAATGTTCCTCGTTGGCTGACCTTCCACCCAAACCACGACGTGCCTCGTTGGATCTAGCAACTCACTTTTCCGCGCCGCGACGGCGAGATCGTGGCGGATCACGGCGGTGGGGTTGCTGCGGCTCTCATCGGCGATCGCGGGCGTCGCGGCAACACCCGCCACGCTGCTCACCTCGCGACTCATGGCGGCATCACTTTCGTCTCCTTCGCGACCGCCGCTGGCATCGCCCCTCGCGTCATCCGCGTCGTCCCCAGGAGCCGCGTCGTCGTCGTCGTCGCCATCATCCGGCGGCAACTGCAGGATCGGTCCCCCATCCTCGTTCTCAACGGCGTGCTCGGTGGCGCTCCGGCTGTCCACGCCGCAAGAGGAGCTGGAAGGGGGAGCGTCACGGCCATCTAGCGACGCCACATCGTCGCACGACGCGACGCTTGCAGGGGCCGCAATGGAAACACCGTCGGTGTGCTTTGAAGTTGTGGGAAGGCGCGACGACGCTGACTTCCCCCCCTTGCGATTGAAGGGGCGGGGCAGATGGGCAGCGAGGCGTGCCGACGACGAAGGTGAGTCCGGAGAGGACAGGGGAATCCCTCGCCCGCTCAGGGCCGGTGTGGTGACATCAGAGGAATCCAAGTTGGCGTCGTCGTCGTCCTCATCCTCATCCACAAACGATACGCAGCGGTCTTGGCCGGCGGCGGCAGTGGGGCATGGCACGGCCTCCCCCGAAGACCTCGGCGCAGATGTTCGAAAGTGTGACCGGGGATCAACGTGAGAGGATGAGGAGGCAGCGGATCGCGGAGGCAACGCGCGATTCCTCAGCATCCGCGAGAGCGATGAGGCGTCGCCCTGGCACCATCCCCCGATTTCATTGACCGTGACGGCGGCGGTGGAGCGGATCACGACACTCGCGCCACCGGCGTTGGCGGCTTCGCGTTGGCGAAGGGGGTCGTCGTCCGTCGCCGCCACTGCGCCCGTCGTCACGTTTTCTGGATGCGAACACGGATTCGTCGGCACGACGGACACGACGTGGACCACGTCCGCTCGCGCGGAGGCTCGAGGAGGGGGGAATGAAAATCGACACAGTGCCGAGACTCCATCGAGAGTGACCAACGCGGGTTCGAAGACACGCTGGGTGGCGTCCCACGTCGCGGGGACTACGACAACGCCACCCTGACATTGAGGGTCGTCGTCGTCCTCGTCGTCGGCATCGTCAGCCTTGCTACTCCACCGAGTAGGTGAGTCGGCTCGTCGAAATAGCGTGGCCGTGAAGTGGCAGCCAGCAGGCATGTGATGGAGAACAAAGGTACGCAGCGAGACCGGGTCGATGACACTCAGCTGAGGTGTTCGGCGCCGGTCAGAGTCGACGTCATGGTGACCCGACGGCTGCAAACCGACGACGGCCACGGGGGACCAGTTCAATCCTGCGATATCAGCAGCCATATGATTTTCAGAGGGTGCCGCGATTCGTTTTTTTTTTTGCGCTCCTACCCTGTTGCCCGTTTTGCAACAAAAAGGAAAACAAATCGCGCCAATCCATAATCATTTGGAAAAGTCTCCAAGAGAACCCCCCACACATAAAATGGTTCTTTGCGTTTTCGCGACCAAAACACAAACAAAAAACCCACAAACATTGGAGGCGGTACGACGGTCCGGACGTCTCTCAACTCTTTCGGGAGGGGGAAGTGAGGGTCAACACTTGATCTTCAGCCCACGTGGGTCCACCAGGGCGCCGGCGAGCACCAACTGACACGGGACTCGGATGCAGGCGACCTCGAGTTCGTACGTTCCCGACGACAGCCACTCGTTGGATATCGGAAGTTCATTCGACGACGGCGACTTGCGGACATAGCCGTAGCCAATGTAGCGCTCCACCGTGTAGCCGTAACCCGCGCTACCGAGCCATCCCACCGCGACGCCGTCGCGGTAAATAGTCTCCCGGCCGTGCAGGGTACTGTCGGGGACCATGGAACTAAGGAGAGGCCGATCCACCGTGAAGCAGCATAGCTTCTTCCAAATACCTTCCTGCTTCTGCTTCAAGAGGGCCTCCCGGCCGTGAAAATCCAGGCCGGAGCTCAGCTTGACGGCAAAACCCAAGCCTGCCTCTAGCGGTGTGTAATCAGGGCCGATATCGCTAGCCCAGAGACGATATCCCTTCTCGAGCCGCAAACTTTCGATGGCTCGGTAGCCCGCGTTCCGCACGCCAAGATCGCGTCCTGCATCCATCAGTCTGTTGTAGACGGATGACATTTCAGCACGCGGAATGTGCAATTCCCATCCCAACTCGCCGACGTAGGTGACGCGCAGTGCCCTAGCGGTGACGATGCGGCTGACGCCGTCGACTCTAATAGGCACGTTCTGCATGGTCCCGAAGGGGAACGCCGCGTCACACAGAACGGACGGAGGCGACCACGCGTCGCTTGCCGAGGACGGTGCTTGCGCCGAATTTTGGACCTCTCTGAGCGGCTCACTCCCCGTGACGCGGGGTTTGCGTGCCCCAGCTGCATGTTGCCCTGCGGCTAAGACGGCTTGCTGCGCACCGGAGTAATTCACCCCGGGCGATCGACCACTGGCCGAAAGCAACGACGCGGGCGACAGCGGCGAGCTGGGCGCGACCGCACATCCAAGGGCCGCGTCAAAGGCGCCCTGAAACTCCTCCATTTTGGGAATATCGACGACGCGCGCCATCAGTTTTCGTGCTTTAGGGCCGAAGACGCCGATCACACCCCACGTGTGAGTCACGTCCTTGACCTGCACGAGGAGCCCCTTTTTGCGGCACAGGTTACTGATCCAAGACGCGTTGTGCACCGCGTAGGCCGTCCCGGTCACGACGTAATACGTCTTGGGCCCGATTCGACACACCGTCAAGTCGCATTCGATACCGCCTTTCTCGTTTAACATCTGCGTATACGTAACGCTCCCCGCGCCTCGCTTGTTGACGTCGGCCGCGCAGACGTAGCTCATCGCGATCTCTGCATCCGGGCCGTCAACGATAAGCTTGGCAAACGACGATTCGTCAAAAATCGCGACATGCTCACGGCATGCCAAGTGCTCGCCTTGAACGGCGTAGAACGACGGATGCTCATGTTGCACGAAGGTCAGCGGCAATTCGGCGGGGCTGTTGACGTCCCCGAGTGGAGGCTTGGAGTAATCCGCGTCGTCGTTTCCCTTCGTGGAGCTGGTGGGGTTTCCGAGCTGCTCGCCCAGTGCTTCGCTCGACGCCGAACGGGCCATCTGGCGAGCCGCGAGCTTGTCTGAGAACCACAACGGCCGCTCCCATCCCGACTTAGATCCGAAAACGGCACCTTGTCGCTGCAGCACGTCGTACAAGGCCGATTTCACAAGCCCGCGAGCGTAGTAGCTTTCGTCGCCAGGGTACGTCACACAGTAGTGCTTCGCATATGCTTCAAAGGACTTTTGCCGGATGACTCGAGGCGCGAGTGTATCAGGGGAGAACCGGCGGATATCCACCGGCCAAAGATCGTTCTCGGACCTTCCATTGACCGCCCATTCCGCGATCGCCTTTCCAGCGCCACCGGCGCTAGCAATACCGAACGCGTTGAAGCCCGTGGCAACGAAGAGCCCTTTAATGCTTGGTGCTTCGCCGAGAATGAAATTGCCATCGGGAGTGAAGGACTCCGGTCCGCTAATGAACCGTCGGATCCCAACCCCTTTACCCAGCGCCGGGATCCGCTCAATAGCGGATTGCATGAGGGGCTCGAAATGGTCCAAGTGCGGCTCAAAGAGCGAAAAAATGAAATCCTTGGGCGGCTGCGTTTCTCCGGTGACCTTGTCTTGTGGCCACTTTGGTGGCAAGAGGGGATTGGGTTCATAGCCACCGACCACGAGGCCACCGACCTCCTCCTTGTAGTAGAGCCGGCGATCCGGATCGCGCACGGAGGCCATGCCGCGAGCCACGCCCTCGATGTTGTCCGAAATGAAGTACTCATGGGCCAACGGCTGGGTGGCGAGTGGCAAACCATGCAACCCAGTCAACCCCGTCGCCCACTGGCCACAGCAGTTGACGAGCGTGTCGCAACGGAGCGACACCGTTCCACGCTTTCGTCGCCCTACCGTCGTTGCCGATGCTGCCGTCGTGGTGGTTCCCTTCTGTTTATCGTCAGGACGAGAGGGAATTTGTGTGTTTGACTGCTGAAAGGCGTTTACCGGGACCGCGGCGTCTTTCGACGGCGAGGCGGCATCGTCCGGTTCTTCTTCCGGAACCGATAACTTCACGCCCGTGACGTGTTTGCCCAAACTGGTCGACACGCCGAGAAGAATTTCCTCGACGGGGCATTCTTCAAATATGAGCGCACCGTTCTTTCGTGCCCCGGCGATGAGCGCCATGGTCAAATCAACCGGACTGGCTTGCCCATCCGTGGCACAGAAAGCGCCCCCGAGGACATCGCGATGATCCATACACGGGAATTGCTTCAGGCAGTCTTCTGGCGACAGCATGTCCATGTCGAGGCCGAAGCTCCGAGCCGTTGTGACCGCTCGTTTGAACTCGGTCATGCGGTCCTTCGAACACGCGAGTCGAAGGCAACCATTCTGGACCCACCCCGGATTCACACCCGTCTCCGATTCAAGTTGGTTGTAGAGCTCCGTCGAATACTTGAGCAGTTTCGTGATGTTGGCATTGGAACGAAGCTGCCCAACGAGACCCGCGGCGTGAAACGTGGTGCCGCTTGTGATCCGGGCACGCTCGACCAGCACGACGCCGGTGGTGAGCTTGGAGCAGTGATAGGCGACGGACGCGCCGATGATGCCCCCTCCGATGACGAGTACCCGGGCGTGTGACGGGAAACGGCCCGCGGCCGCGCTATTCGACATAGAGGTCTTTTGTAGCAGGAAAAAAAGAGAGAGATGTTTCCCCTCC